>Ga0308157_10000177_pt1 | contig 263713 bp, 251 predicted proteins | sample PhyBR1_FD_201035 | JGI IMG/M metagenome (GOLD analysis project Ga0308157, IMG submission 201035) | Phyllosphere microbial communities from UC Gill Tract Community Farm, Albany, California, United States - DLSLB.R1 | ecosystem: Host-associated > Plants > Phyllosphere > Unclassified | place... | reverse complement strand
TCGTTTAAATTAATGCGTAACGCTTTGTCTTTTATAGAAGGAATCTGTTCGATGACCTTGTCACCTTTGAGTTTTATTTCTGTACCCATTTTGTTTTAAATAGATTTGTTACAAAGTTAGTAAATTAGGCTTCTAATGAAAGAGAAATAATCCTATTTTTGTAAAAAAATTAAGTTCAATTGAAGGTCTATTTTTTAGGTACAGGTACTTCTCAAGGTATCCCGATTATTGGGGTTGATCATCCCGTTTGCAAAAGCACTGATGCTAAGGATAAAAGGCTTCGCGTATCCATTTGGATTTCGTGGGATGAGCATTCCTATGTTGTAGATTGCGGTCCTGATTTCAGACAGCAAATGCTTTCCTGTGGATGCCGAAAACTCGACGCAATTTTATTTACACATGAGCATGCAGATCATACAGCTGGTCTGGATGATATTCGTCCGTTTAATTTTAGGCAAGGCGAGATTCCGGTTTATGCGCATCAGCGTGTGATCGATAATTTACGTCGCCGTTTTGAGTATGTTTTTGAAACGGTAAATAAATATCCTGGCGCACCAAGCGTTAAAACAATCGAAGTTGTAAATGACAAACCTTTTGCAGTTGGCGATAAATTGGCCATTCCTATTAATGTAATGCATGGTGATTTACAGGTTTTTGGCTATCGAATTGACGATTTCGCTTATTTGACCGATGTCAAAACGATCGAGCAAGCGGAAGTTGAAAAACTGAAAAATCTAAAAGTTTTGGTTGTAAATGCATTGCGAGTTGAACCTCATGATACACATTTCAATTTACAGGAAGCACTTGATTTTATTAATCTCGTAAAGCCTGAAAAAGCTTATTTAACCCATATTAGCCATGTTTTGGGTTTTCATGAAGAAGTACAAAAAACGCTTCCTGAAAATGTTTTTTTGGCTTACGATAATTTAGAAATTACAATTTAATTATACCACAAAATGAAAAAATCCTTAATGCTTTATCTATTTCTTCTTGCAATATTAATGAACGTTTTTACCTATACGTTTTACAGCGGTGAAGTAAAATTTGAGAAGGAGCGATATGATAAAACAACTAAGAAACTAAGAGACAGCATTAATCTTGTGACCGATAAATTGGCTGAAGCTGATTATTTCTCTTTAGAACACAATGAAAATGCCCAAAATTATTTTGACAATAGTGCTTCTGGCGGAAAAGTGATTTTATACGAAAAATTGATTCCTGTAGTAAAAGAGAAACTATTAGACTTAAATGCTGGACCAAAAGGAAATCCTTATACAGGGCAAGATATGATTGATGGAAAGAAATTTATCATCAATAAAATAAAAATTTTAAACCACAGATGGATTATTGCAGATTACAGTAATGGTGAATTATGGGGAGAAGTCTTGTTAAAATATTTTGTAGATAACGATGATAATATTACATTTGAAGTAAATCAAAGTTGGTTATATCAAAAATAGGGTTTTTTAATCCTATTTTTTTTGCTCTAATTTTAAAATTTAGGATTATGAAAAAGATGATTTTGTTTGCAATTATTGTTACTGCATTTTCGTGTGCAAAGAAAGTATCACCAGAAAAAACAGATTCAGCAGGACCCCAAAAAGAACCTAAAAAGGAAACTATAGTGGGCGCCGATGCTGATACACATGGCTGTAAAGCTTCGACAGGCTATACTTGGTCAACACTTAAAAAAGAATGTATTCGTATATTTGAAGGGACAAAACTGGCGCATTATGATGACGGAAAGACGTACACTACTGTGTCTTATGTAATTTTTGATGGAAATAAAGCCGAACTTTTCCTAGACACTCAAAAAGAATCCATCATTTTAGAAAGAAAATCGGAAGGCGATTCTTGGACTAACGGCGATTGGCAGTTAATTCCATGGAAAGGCTATGTTTTGAAAAAAGGAGAAAAGATTCTTTATACGGGGCAATAAAACTTTAAATTCCAATATAAAAAATCCAAATTCCAAAGCTGGAGTCTTAGAAACTTTGTCAAAGTTTCAAACTTTGACAAAGTTATATTGAAAACTGTAAGTGCTTAATATTTTAAACAATCTCTTTTATAAACGCAGTATTTACTATTTGAGCAAATTCTTCGTTTAAACTTGCTAGAGCAGTTTGGTGGATAATTTCTGCGGGGAATTCTTCTCCATTTATTCCTTTTTTATTGAAAGTTGCTGTTGCGTCAGAAATTAAATATATGTTGTAACCAAAATTTCCAGCCATTCTCGTAGTAGTAGAAACACAATGATCTGTAGTTAAGCCTACAATTACAAGATTTTTGATTTTGGCATTGTCTAGAAGTTCTTTTAAATTCGTTCCAATAAAAGCACTGTTGACATTCTTTTTGATGATTGTTTCTCCATCAAGTGGTTTTACCACATCTTGAAATTCATTTCCTGGATTTGTTTCGTTTAAAATCGATTTCGGATTTGAAGAGCAATGCTGAACGTGAAAAATAGGAAGTTTTTTAGCTCTCCAAATTTCTAAAAGCTCGCCAGCTTTTTGTTCTGCATCAACATTATTTCGGTCTCCACCCCAATATGCGATATCGTGAAAGCCTTTCTGAATATCAATTAAAATTAATGCCGGATTATCAAGTTTTGTATCCATTTTAATTAAGATTTTAAAAATGATTTAGTTATTTTATCTAGTAAGCTATCTCTTTTTTCGACTATCCCTAGGTGTTTATGATATCTTAAGCCAGAAGTTTTTGCGTTTGCATTCTCATTAGCTAATTCGGAATATTTTTTTGCAATTTCGACTTTTGAATTATACCCATTTATTATCGCAAGCAAAGAGTAGACTTTATATTTTTCAATGGGAAACAATAATCGTGAAGCTCTGTTTTCTAGCATTTCTTCAGCTATTGGGTATAAATCTTTGAATTGATTTTTAACTACAATTTCAGAATAATCTAAATAAGATGGAGTGATTACATATCGGAATGTTTTCTCAAAATCAACAGCATTTTTATGATATTCAAGTGCTTTTAAAATATTATTTTCAAGTTCGAAAATCTCTCCCAAAGTATGAAAAACAGGGCCTTTTTCGGAAATTTCGTCTGGATATTCACTTAGAACTTTGTGCAATAATTCTTTTGCGACTTCTAAAAGTTTTGGCTCTTTAGTTTCAACTAATTCTATGGCTTGGATTCTAAGATATTGTGCTCTTCCGCTTTTTCTCGCGCGAGAAAGTTTTGCAAAGAATTCTTCTTCATCTGTTTTTGACCAAGATTTTCTTCGATACCAATCTGTTGCCATGAATTAAGTTTTGGTGTAAACTGTTATTGATGATTAGCTTAAAAGCCAATTTCTAAAATCAAAGAAATTTTGTGGTGAGACGCCATGACCAACTGGATATTCTTTGTAAACTACAGGAATATTCAATTTCTCTAAAATTGCAGGCGTTTTTCTTGCCCATTCAATCGGAATCACTTGATCGACAGTTCCGTGAGAAGCAAATATTTTTAAATTTTTGAAATCATTCTGCTCAAAACTCTCTTTGATAATTTCTTCATTAAAATAACCGCTCATCGCAACAACTCGCTGAATTTTTTCTGGATAAGAAAGTGCCGTTGCATAACTTAAAATTGATCCTTGACTAAATCCAATTAAAGTAACATTGTTAGCGTCGATTGGATAATTTGCTACTAATTCATCAATAAAAGAAGCGATTTTATCTCTTGAAGTCTTAGCTTGTTCATTGTCCGAAAATTTATTTTGATCTGCGTCAAAGTTGATAGCGTACCATGCGTAAGCTCCATATTGTAAATCGTAAGGCGCTCTCGCAGAAATGATGTAATAATTGTCTGGAAGTTCAGAGGCAAAAGAGAATAAATCTTCTTCATTGCTCCCGTATCCATGTAATAAAAGCAATAATGGGTTTTTGTCTAAAATTACTTTTGGTTCTCTTATTTTATATTCTAAAGATAGATTCATTTTTTAATTAAGAATTGCAAGTTTTGTTTTTCAAGTTTTAAGTTTCAAGTTCCATGTTTGGAATTTGGAATTTCAGAATTGGAATTTAAAAAATTAACTAATGTTTTTTAGTAATTTTTGATAAAGATTGCCTACTAAAGGCATTGGTCTAGTGTGCCCTTGAATGGCACTAAAAATTCCGTATGTCCATAAAACAGAAACACAAATCCACATTGGAAAAGTGATGTAAAAACTATCGAAATTGCTGACGATTAATGCTAAAGAAACAAAAGTTGTTGATATTCCCGCCGCTTGGCGAATATGAAAAGAAGCAAAACTATTTTTATTTTCCGAATTCATTGACATGGCAATTAAAACGCCTACAATTAAGATGTAACTGGTAATTGCAATTGATTTTCCTTCTTCGATTGAATTGTTATTCATTGTATTATTTTGTAACTAATTGATTTTGATTTAAAATTCCGTAAACAGAACCTTTAATTTCAGTTCCTAAAAAAGCAGAATTTTTAGATTTTGAGAGAATGTTTTCTTTTGCAAAAGTTGATTTTCCTTCAGTAGTAAATAAAGTAATATTAGCTTTTGCGCCTTCTTGAATTGTATTGTTTTCTAAACCAAATACGTTTCTTGCGGCCGTTAATTTTGCTACAATAGTTTCTACTGGTAAAACCGCTAATAAAGCTCCAAAAGCACTTTCTAAGCCGATAGTTCCATTTTTAGCCGTATCAAATTCCATTTTTTTGAATTCGATATCAATTGGGTTGTGATCAGAAGTGATCATATCGATTGTGCCGTCAGCGATTCCATTAAGCAAAGCTTGTCTATCAACTTCCGTTCTTAATGGAGGAGTCACTTTAAAACGCGTATCAAATCCGTCTAGTTTTTCATCGGTTAAAACCAAATGATGTACTGATGCACTACAAGTCACGTTTAAGCCTTTTGCTTTAGCTTCTCGAATCAATTGAACTGATTTTGCTGTAGAAATTGTTGGAATGTGAAGTTTTCCGCCTGTATATTCTAATAAAAATAAGTTTCTAGAAATTTGAAGTTCTTCGGCTAAATTCGGAATTCCTTTTAAGCCTAATCTTGTAGACACAATTCCTTCATTTGCAACACCATTTCCTTTAATGTTAGGGTCTTGCGAATAAGCAATCACTAATCCGTCGAAATCCTGAACATATTGTAAAGCGATTTTCAGGATATTAGCATTGTCGATGCTTTTGTTATAATCTCCAAAAGCTATCGCTCCCGAATTTTTCATATCAAAAAGTTCTGCCATATCTTTTCCTTCACTCGCTTTTGTTAAAGCACCAATTGGGAAAATCTCTGTAGCAAAGCCATTTGCTTTATTTTTTACAAAATTTACCTGCGATTGATTGTCAATAATTGGCAGTGAATTTGGTTGTAGTGCAATTGCTGTAAAACCGCTTTTTGCTGCAACATTCAACCCGTTTGCAATGGTTTCTCTGTCTTCGTAACCTGGCTCGCCCAGCGAAACGCTACTGTCAAACCAACCTTGAGAAACATGAAGATTATCAAATCGAACTACTTCGGCATTATCGTTTGGAAGAGAAACGCCTATTTTTTCTATTACACCATCTGCAATTAAAAGATCAACGGTCTGATTGTGAAACGGACTTTTTGAGTCGATAATTTTGGCGCTTTTGATGATTAGTTTCATATGTAGAATTTTTTTGTCGTAAAATGATTTTTGTAAAAAGTAAGACGTTTTAGGAATAAACGTAAAACCTATTTTACAAATTTTATAATTGCCATTTCTAATGCTAAAAATAACAGTGCAAAGATAACAAACCATTTCCAAATTTGGCTGTCAGTTCGTTCAGTTTGTAATGTGTTAAAAATGGTCGAAATCGTATCAGCAGTTTTAAAATCAGAAACTACATTTGTGTTTACTTGACTCAAATCGCTTTCGGTTCTTTTGTAATTGAAACTTAAGTTTTCAACCCATTCTTTTTTGTCAAAAATGCTATAATTTCCGGCTGTTTCAGGGAAATTATTAAATGTTAATTTGACTTTATTATTTAAAATCTGTTGAATCGGAATAAACGAATCTTCAGTTCCTTTTACTTCTAAAATGGCATCTTTCGTCAATAAAACATCGACAAAATAAGGCTGGTTGTTTCCAATGGTCAATGCATTAACTCCCGTTTTTTGATTGTTTGTTGCAATTTTGTAAAACAAAGGAACAATTAAAGGCGATTGTTGAAAATTAGAATTTACGCTGTTGATTGGCGCTGAAAATAATGTAATTCCAGAAACTGAATTTTGAATTGCAGTCACAAAAGCACTTTGATCTTCATACGATAAAACAGCTGGATATGGACTTGAAACGGCAAAAGATGAATTTGTTTTTGGATATTGAAAATTCGTGATTTTGTTTTCAAAAACACCCGAAAACAATGGATGATCGAAGTTGATTTTGGTAATTGACTTGCTTTCTGTTTTCAGATAATTAAATTGAATTTTTCCAAAGTTTCCTAAGAAAGTGTTGAAATTGGCAATTGACGTTTTTTCAGAAGGAATTATGACCAAATTTCCGCCTTTTGAAACAAAAGTTTTCAATGTAGTTTGTAATGCTTGCGGAATCTCAACTAATTCATTCAGAATAATGGTATTTTGTTTTTCTAAACTATTATAATCCAAAGAGCTGATTGGATAATTATTATAATTAAATTCCGCAGAAGTATAAATGCGCGACAAGAAATTGCTTTTTTCTGGCTCGCCAATGCTAATTACATTTGTCTTTTTATTTTTCGAAATACTGAAATACAATTTGTTGTCATAAGTCAATCCGTTGTCTTCAATCGAAATGTAACCATGAAAAGCCTCTTTTGGAATTGTAAAGTTGATTTTCTTTTTCTTGGTGTCAAAGTTGATGATTGTTTTGGCAATCAATTTGTTTTGATTGTACAAAGCAGTCGAAATTGGACTGAAATCATCTCCATAAGCGGATAAGCTTACGCCAATTTCATAGAAATTTTCTAAAGTTTGATTGATGTAAACGCTGTCGATTGAAATGTTGTTTTTTTGCTCTGCTTCTGGAACGATGAAATATGGTTTTTCTTCAAAATCGATATTTTTGACATCTTTTTCCTTTAGGCCTACAGCATCTGTAATAATAACAATGTCTTTTTTATGTGCCGATTTATGTGCTTTAATTTTGGCAATAATCGAAGTAAGCTCAAATGGCGAAGCGCTGTAATTTAAATTTTGAAGTGCGCTTTTAGACGATTTGATGTCGGTATTCCAATAGTTTTCGGTATTTGTCAAAAGCGAAAACTGAGTGTTTTCTGGAGTGTTTTCTAATAATTCCTGAACTGCACGTTTCAATAATTCCCCTTTTTTTCCTTTTGCTTGCATGCTGAATGAATTGTCTAAAACAATGTACATTTCGTTTGAAGCATTTTTGCTGTCTTTTGCTTCAAAAAAGGGTTGTGCAAAAGCAATAATTGCGCAAGTCAGTAATAATAAACGAGTGGCAAGCAATAATCGTTTTTTGATTTTTGAACTTTTTCGGGTTTGAATGGCAAGTTCTTTCAGGAAACGAACATTGGTAAAATATGAAGTCTTAAAACGTCGTAATTGAAATAAATGAACCAAAATTGGAACAATCAACAAAAACAGAAAGTATAGAATTTCGGGATGTTTAAAATGCATTCTGGCTTCGATTTACTTCGCTACGTTTTATTTTTCGCGAAGATGCAGTCAAAAATACAAATTTAAAATTTATTTGAACCATATAAGTTCATGTTAGAGATTATAAGTAAAAGTGAACAATTGACATTTAATAATTTGCCATTAGCCATTAGAGAAGCGACTTATATAACTTACATGAACTTATATGGTTGAAAAAACAGTAAAAAATGTAACTTTTGTAATTTCTTTTGTAACAAAGAAGCTATTCAAAAAAGATATTAATGCGTATTTTAGCCTATTCAAAAAAACAAATTATGAAAAGAATATATTTAGTTTTATTTTCAGCTTTAGCGCTAACAACGGCAAAAGCTCAAAGTAAATTCAATTTATTAGTTGGAACTTATACCAATAAATGCCAAAGCAACGGGATTTATGTTTACGAATTCAACGCTGCATCGGGTGATTTCAAGCTTAAAAATTCTTCTGAAAATGTAATAAGTCCGAGTTATTTATCAGTTTCGCCAAATAATAAATTTGTGTATGCGGTAAATGAAAATGGGACCCAAAGTGCTGTGAGCGCATTTGGTTTTGATGCGGCTTCTGGAAAAGTAAAATTTTTGAATACAAATGATGCTTTAGGAGCAGATCCTTGTCATTTGATCAATGATGATAAAAATGTAATTGTTGCTAATTATTCTGGTGGAAGTATTGTTGTTTTCAAGAAAAATCCAAACGGAAGTATTACGCCTGTACAGCAATTAATCCAACATGAAGGAAAAGGGCCAAATGTGGCGCGCCAAGAAAAAGCGCATGTGCATCAAGTTGTTTTTTCGCCAGATAAAAAGTTTGTTTTGTCTAATGATTTAGGTTTGGATAAAGTGTTTATTTATAAATATAATCCAGCTTCTAAAAACGAAATGCTGACTTTAAAAGGAACTGTTGACGTAAAAGCAGGAAGCGGACCAAGACATTTGACTTTCAGTAAAGATGGAAAATTTGTTTATTTAGTTCAAGAATTAGATGGGACTTTGACGACTTTAAGCTATGATAAAACTGGAAATTTAAAAATAGTTGCAGAAACGAGCATTCTTCCAAAAGATTTTAAAGGAGGAACTGGAGCAGCGGCAATTAAACTTTCGCCTGATGGAAATTTTTTGTATGTTACAGATCGTGTTGATGTAAATGCTATCTCAGTTTACAAAATTCTTAAAACAGGAGCTTTAGAACTAGTTGAACAACAAAGTACTTTAGGAAAGGGCCCAAGAGATTTCGCAATTGACCCATCAGGAAATTACCTTCTAGTTGGACACCAATACACGAATGACATCATTATTTTTAAAAGAGATAAAACAACAGGCAAACTTACTGATACAGGTAAAAAAATCGAATTGTGTTCGCCAGTTGGACTTGTATTCACGAAAATATAGATTTAGAAATTCCAAAAAATAAAAATTCCAAATTCCAATTTTAGACGTTAATTGGAATTTGGAATTTTTTTATTGGAATTTATTTGTTCTTATTTTTTTTTCTTCTTCTTTTCGTTTCTTGTCTTCAACATATTTCGATTGACAGAACCATGCGTTTTCTTTTTGGTTTTTGAAGGTCCTCCAAGATTAACTTTTTGGTTCTTTTTTGATTTTTCGTGAAAAGCACCGTCACCTTCAAGTTTTGGTTTTTTCATTAAAAACTTTCTTGGTAATTTGTCTTTTTCAGCTTCGATCAATTTTTCTGAAATTTCAACTTCTTCAGGGAAATCAACAATGTCAAGTTCTTGATCCATCAAAAGTTCCGTTTCTATTTTGAATTCTTCTTCTCTTGGAGTAACAAAACTGATTGCCGTTCCTGTTGCATCTGCACGACCTGTACGACCAATTCTGTGCATGTACAATTCTGGTTCTTCTGGAAGTTCGAAGTTGATTACGTGTGTAATATTCGAAATATCCAAACCTCTCGCCATAACGTCTGTAGTGATTAATCCACGAAGATTTCCTTCTTGGAATTCAGCCATTGTGCTCAAACGGTAATTTTGAGATTTATTAGAGTGAATAACACCAAATTGCCCTTCAAAAAGTTCGTCAATACGATTGAAAAGCATGTCCGAAATCTTTTTGTTGTTTACGAAAACCAAAATACGACTCATGCTTTCGTCGGTTTCCAGTAAATGTTTTAATAGATTTACTTTCGTATTGAAATTCGGAACGTTATAAGTAAGTTGTGTAATTTTTTCAAGCGGCGTTCCAGATGGCGCCAATGTCACCTCTTCAGGAAAATCGAAATAATCATTTAAAAGATCATCCACTTCATCAGTCATTGTTGCTGAGAACAAAATGTTTTGACGCTTGGTTTTCATCATTGCAAAAAGTGCAGTCAATTGAGGTCTGAAACCTAAATTCAACATTTCGTCAAACTCATCGATAACCAGTTTTTGAGTTTCGTCAAAACGAACAACCGCATCAAGCGCTAAATCCATTGTACGACCTGGCGTTCCAACTAAAATGTCAACACCTTCGTAAACGGCTTTTTTTTGTGTATTGATGTTTACTCCTCCATAAATTCCCAAAGTTTTAACCGACATATAAGTAGTCAGTTTTTCTACTTCTTCGACAACCTGAACCACTAATTCACGCGTTGGAACTAGGATTACGATTTTTGGAGTATTGGTATGCGTAAATTTATAAAGCTTTAAAAGAGGCAATAAATAAGCAAATGTTTTACCAGTTCCGGTTTGAGCAATTCCCATCATATCACGTCCAGACATGATTACAGAAAAAGATTTTTCCTGAATTGGAGTAGGCGTAACAAAACCTAATTCGTCAACAGCTTTTTGTAATGATTTTGGGAGATTGAATTTTTCGAAAGTGCTCATTTGCATTAAATTTTGCGCAAATATAGCTATAAATAGCTGAAAAATCGGCATCTGTTAAAAATTACGATAGTTTAAAGCTTTTGTATTTCCTAAAAACCGACTTAAAAAAGCTATAATAATCGCTTTATTCGCAATAAAAGTTCATTTGGATTAAATGGTTTTGCAATAAAATCATCAACACCTAATTCAAAAGCTTCTTCGACCGTATTTTCCTCTTCGCCAAGTGATGAGAGCGCAATAACGCGAATATCTTTGAAGTTTTTCTTGATATAACTAATGATTTCTAGTCCGGATTTAAGCGGAATAATAATTGTTGTAATAACCAGATCGGGCAAAATAACTGGAATGCGCTCTAAGGCATTCATTCCATCTTTGGCGATGCTTATTTTGTAACCTTCTTTTTTTAAAATGAATTTTAGAATTTCAATTGCCATCTCATCATTTTCGATGATCATGATTTTTTTTTCGCTGCTATTCATCTTCTTTAAACTTGGCTTTTATTTTTTATACAGTTCGATTTCATCGATCATTACCATTGGCTTTTTATTTTTCCGAATTCTCCATTCGGGTAATTTGATTTGGTTCTCTACGAGTATTTTTATTTTGGCAAAAGTATTAAAGGTCAGTGATTTAAATTCCCATGATTTTGTTGTAATTTCATAGTCTTCTGTTAAATTATCATAAATTTTCTCTTCGATGAGCTTCCATTTCTGATCTTTAAAACCATAGATTTGTATTTTTTTTGGTGGAAAAATCCAATGCCTTTGATCTTCCAGAAAATTTAATTTTAAGGTATTGAAGTTTAATTTTTTGGTTTCAATTTCAAAAGAAGGATTCGTGCCATACCAGCCAATCCAGTTGATATTGAAATCTTTGTAACCCCGATTTCCATCGACAAGGCCATAACTTCCTTTTCCTTTAAATTCATCCGACGGTGGTGTTATAAAATTGACTTTTAAATCTTCACCCAAGTGTGTTACAGTATTTTCACATATTTTTAGCCATTCTTGATAATATTTGTCTGGCGAAAGGCCGTCTTCACTTAATTCGTAAATTCCAAAATCATTGCAGGATTTGCTAAAATTTTGAACTCTTTCCGTCAGTTTATCTTTTACTTGTTTTTCTCCTTTATCATTTACGATAAACATTCCGTGTTGGTTTTTTCCGTAAAATTTAGATTGTTCAAAGTAGACAAATTCTAATGCCAATCGCAGTTTTAAAACTCTTGCTTTTAATGTATTATCATTCGCAACAGCGTCAGATGCCAGTTCAAGCAATTTGTCATATTGATCCATTGCTTCGGGTCTCAAAAATGTATTTCGGGCTTGAACCGGACCCGAATAAATATCTAAATAAGCATTGCTTTTATTTTGGTTTTCGATCAAAAGATTCAAATAATCGCTTACATGAGGCGCGGCTTTTCCGTAAAAACCTCTTAAAAAATCAGCTGTCACCGCTTTGATGTCAATGTTAGTATCCCAAAGCAGTTTTGCTAATAGATATTGGCGTAATTCAGAAAAATCTCCGGGAACATCGGCATAACCTTGAACAAACAAGCCTTTGACTTTGTTTTTTTCAAAAAGCTTATAATTGCTTTGAAAAGGTTCAAAATTTGGAAAAGGCGACATGTAATTCGAAAATTGAACGGTATAATCCCAAAGGAATAAATGTGGAGAAGTCTTACTCCAATTTTCTAATATTTTAGTGAATGAAGGCACGGTTTGAGCTGAAATAGGTTTTCCGCGATTCAATTCAATTGGACATACAATAGTGTAAATATTGGGAGCTATTTTTAAATTGACAGGTGGTTTAAACGTGTACAGATACGCTAGTGTCGTAATTTTTGTTTTTGGAAAATGAGCAGCAATTTTATTCAAGAAATAATAAAAAGAACCTTGAGGACCGCCAAATTTCTCATTTAATTTTCGGCATTCTGTGCACTCGCAGTATACAACATCATCATTTTGGCTTACCGAGTAAAATTGGGCATCGGGCTTTTCAGCGATAATTTTGGTCATTTTTTTCTCGACCAAGTCGATAACGGTATCATTTGTCATGCACAAAGATTCTCCGTTTCGTTTTCCTTCATATAAAGCAAAAAGTTTCGGATTGCTTTTAAAATATTCTTTTGGTGGCACAAGAACATTGAATGAATGTCCCCAAATACCAAAATCATCAATATGCCAATCTAGTTTGTGCCAATCCCGAAAAGCTTCGTCATAACAATCTGGGAAAAATAATGCGCGATAATCGAAGGCGGGTTGATAACGTTTGGTGCTATTTTTAGGAAATGAAAACTCGGTTACTTTGGGAATATAAGTTTCTGTGGAAGTAAATTTTCGAAATTCCCATATTTCCAATAAAGTATAAACTGCATATCGTAGATATTTTGAATTTTGGGCAACCAAATAAATAGATTTTGAGTCACTTTTGATTAGAAACTCAGTTGGTTTTAATTTTTCATCATCAGAAATTTGAAGAATTATTTCAGATGCATCATCACTTTTATTTTGAGTAATGTTTTCAAATTGTTTTCCAAAAGCTTTATCGACGTATTTTTTCAGAATCAAAGCGGCGTCCCGACTTTCATCAGATTTAGAAATAATGCTGTTTTTGTGGGTTATAATAATTTCAGATTGAGCCATTACAGTTAGGTTAAATAGGAAAAAAAAGAGGAGCAGCAAGTTGAAGTAAGGCTTCTTTTTCATAATTATTTAAAATTTATATTGCAGTACAAAGGCAAAATCAAGTTCGGTTTGAAATTTATTTGCAGTATATTCCTGTTCGTTGTCAGTAATCATAAACCCGGCTATATAATGGCTTTTTATTAATTTGAAAAATCCAGCACTTAAACGGTATGATCTTAAAGACAATCTGCTTTCATAATCTGCTGATCTTGTTTTGTCGTCTGGGGAAGTTCCGTAACCAGCAATTAGTGTGACGTAATCAAATTTTGTTTTGTAATAATATCGCGAAGTCAATGTAAAAGAAGGCCCTTCGCTTTGTATATACGATCTTAAATTAACCCAATAGGAGCCAAAATATTTTCCGATTCCAATGTTTAACGTTTTTACGTCGCTGTCGTCATTCATCAAAATGTAGCGAACTCCCAAATCAGCTTCCCAACCTTTGCTGAAATTATGAAAAAAGGAATAGCCTAACCTTAATTTTGGAAACGCATCATCTTGACTATAAGCGACATCAATGTATGAATAATTTTTCTTTTTTGCAAAAAGATAAGATTCTACTTCAAACTGCAGACCGCTTGTCATAACTGAATTCGCCGCAAGCCTGTTAGCATAACTCACTTTTCCAATTAGGCTTCCCCAAGATCGCTGTCTTAAATAATCGACGCTTCCTAAATGCCAAGGCCCAACTCCATCACGATTAATTGTAGTATAATTATAATAAGCGCCCACACGGTCCATGTTGATTAAAGAATATAATTCAAAAAGTCGTTGTTCAATATCGGGATCATTTGGAAATTTTGCTCGGATTGATTTTAAATATTTGGCTTCATTTTCAGTGTCATTCTGCAAAGAGTAAAATTCAATTCTTTTGAGACGAAATGCTTTTTCGTCAGGATATAATTCTATTGCTTTATTTGCAACGGCAACACCATCGTCATATTTTTTTTCTTCAATATCTAAATTGATTAAGTAAATAAAAGCTTCCTGATATTTTGGGTTTTTATCAATTACGTAATTATAATAATATCTGGCGCTATCTTTTACATTTACAAAATCATAATTGCGCCCTAAAGCCAAATGAAAATCAAGATAATCTGGTGCAGTTTTTTTTCCTAATAAAGCTCTTTCAATGTTGAGTTTATAATTAGGATGCTTGGTTTGCATATCTTTGATTATCACAGTCAAAAGACTATCGGTATCTACTTTTTGTGCTTTTGCATTTTGAACAGAAAACAAAATGAAACAAAGTATCAGGCATGTATGTGCAATTTTGTAGCAATTCATAATTAGATCATTTTTTATTGGGCTGGTCAAAACCTTTTCTGACCATGACGCCCCATTTTTGTTCTTTTTTTCCAAAGAAATACCAGTATCCTTTCAACGAAGCGTAAACATTAACAGGATGATAAACAAGGGGCTCAATAGAAGCCATAATTATCAGAGTAATTATTTCTTTGTAGTTGGAGTAGGTTCTATACAAAGTTTCGTCAATTAATATGGAAATGATGGTTATTGAGAGATAGAAAAGATAAATCAAGAGACTTATGATTAGCAAATATTGAAAATTGATTATGTTGAATATGAAACTTGCTATAAGAACTATAACTCCCAGAAATTCAAAAATAGGAACCATAAATTCAAATAGAAAGAAAAAAGGCAATACTAAAAAAGCGGTTCGGCCATATTTTCGATTAAAAAACATGTTTCGATGCAGGTAAAGCGTTTGTATAAGTCCGCGTGCCCAGCGAATTCGTTGTCTTAAAAAAATCTGTTTTGTGCTTGGAACTTCTGTCCAACAAAGAGACTCGGGAATGTATTTGATTAGAAACTTTTTGTTGTTGTCGTGCATGTATTTTCGCATTCGGGTAATCAGCTCCATGTCTTCTCCCAAAGATTGATGCCAATATCCGCCGGCGTTTATCACAATTTCTTTGTCAAACATGCCAAGTCCGCCAGAAACTAAAAGTAGTCCGTTGATCTGACTCCAGGCCATTCTTCCAAATAAAAAAGAGCGAACATATTCCAATTCCTGAAAACGAGGATACCATTCTTTCGGATAATGAACCCTTAACAAAAAACCTTCTTTGACTTCGCAAGAATTTGAAATCCGGATTCCTGCACCACTTGCAATAACGCGTATCGGACTTTCCATAAAAGGTTTTGCTAGTTTTAAAATCGTGTCTGCTTTTAAAATACAATCGACATCAGTACATAAAAAAAGCGGATATTGAGACGAGTTTATTCCTGCGTTTGAAGCATCTGCCTTACTTTTTCCGTTTACTTTATCGACAACAAGGAGTTTTGAATAAACGGGATTTCGGGATCTATAATGTCCTCTTACGGGTTGCGTGACGATTTTTTCCTGATAATAAAAATCAATTTTGACCAAATCAAATTCGGATATTAATTTTTCAAGCGTATCGTCAGAACTCCCGTCGTTGACAATTATAACTTCATATTTTGGATAAGTTAATGAAAGCAGGGATTTTACATTATATACAATATTTACCCCTTCATTGAAAGCAGGCGCTACAATTGAAACACCTAGAATATGATTCGACCGAAGTAAAATCTCATCATCTAAATAACGCTGAAATTTTACATGTTTTATGATGGCCAAATACGATAAAAAAGCCAAAAACACATAAAACAAAATATAAGCCATAGAAAATGTGCCTGCAAAAACAGCATAGAAATCAATTAACAGATCTAAAAAATCATGTATCATAATTCTACTTTTCTAATATGATTAATCATTTTTTGCGTATCTAGATCCTGACTGCCTAATATATCGATGCCAGCTGGATCGAGTTTATCATAGCAGTAAACCATTTTTAGTTTAATATCTTTTATTTCTTGTTTCGGAATTTCATTTTTTAAAAATTCAATTGTTTTTTCAGAACCTATTACAGACAAGGTTTCTATTATTTCTAATTGAAGATTCATTGTTTCCTTTTGATAAATGGACAAAAGATCTTCTTCGGCTTCATTGAGATAAAGATCACGAATTGCAATAATAACGTCATTTCGCAAAGCTTTATGCGGATGATGAAGCAGTTTTATAATTTCGGCCGACTTGTTTCTGTAATTGTAAAAAACCATTGCCATTACAGCCAATTTTAAAATTGCTTTATTCTTGGATTCGATCCAAAGGTCAATATCTTTTGGAATTGGGATGTTTTCAGAGTGCAATACGTCCATCACTTTTATGGTCGTAATAGGAGAGACTTTTACCGAAATTTTATCCAAAGCTTGCCAATCGCCTTTTGAAAGTGCCAGATAAGAAATGTTTGCATTTGACTGAATAATTCTGCTTTTATGCATGATGTATGGCTTTAATAAGGAAACTCCAGGTTTGTAGCCTAGCGCCTGAAAATGATAAAACCCAGTACATTTTTTATATTTCCTAAAATCTCTAATTAAGCTTGCCGAGTAATGATTTAAGTCGAGTTGTTTGTAGATGGAAAGAATGTTTTTCGCGCTTTTCCCTTTCAAATTGCTTTTCATTCTGATCATATCATCAATCAGCATTTCTTTGCACCAGTTTTTATGAATCGGGATTTCCTTTTTAAATTGGGCGATCTTATATTTTAAAATATTTTTCTCTGGTGATGAAAGCGTGATTTCTGTTAAGAAGATTTCCGACTTACGGGTAATATGATGGCGGAACGGTAATGTGTATTGATAACGTATTCTTTTGAACAGAAGAATTACGATCAGGGATAAAGTTATAAGTAATAAAAATGGAATGACAATATGTTTGATAAAACCTATAAAATGCTCCATATCAATAGCTTTATATCGTAATATTACGAAAAAAAATAGAAAAAAGCTAATGAAAAGGAGCTAGTTTTAAGATTAAAACCCTTCGAAAACGCCTAAACCAAAAAGAGCAAAATCGTATTTTACAGGATCTTGGCTGTCCATTTCTCGAAGTTTTGAATCCAATTCGGCCAAAGCTTTGCCGTCATTTTGCTTTCGCGAAAGCAAACCTAATTTACGGGCCACATTTCCAGAATGGACATCCAAAGGGCAAGATAAAATGGATGGTGAAATGGTTTTCCAGATTCCGAGATCAACTCCTTTTGCATCTTGGCGAACCATCCATCGCAAGTACATGTTGATTCTTTTTGCAGCAGAATTATTCAATGGATCTGAAATGTGTTTTTGGGTTCTGGCCAAATGATCAATTTCGAAAAATATTTTTTTGAATTCGCTGATGCTTTTCTGTAGACTGTTTTCTTCTTGATTTTTTGCAAAAACAGCCTCAAGTCCATTGTGGTTTTTGTAAATATGTTGTAAACCCTTGATGAAACCGCCCAAATCTTTTCCGTTAAAAGTACGGTGAACAAAATTCTCCAATCGAGCCAAATCTTCATCAGAATGTGACATGACAAAATCATAAGGCGTATTGCCCATTAACTCCATCATTTTATGTGAATTTTTGATAATCATTTTACGGTTTCCCCAAGCAATAGAAGCGCTTAAGAAACCAGCAATTTCAATATCTTCTTTTTGTGAAAACAAATGCGGAATCTGTACGGGATCGCTTTCAATAAAGTCCTGATTGTTGTATTGAATGACTTTTTCGTCAAGAAATTCTTTGAGTTCAGTTTTATTCATTTTTTAAAAGTTTTTTGGAGTAAAATCCGTCCTTTAAATCATTGGTTCTCATTTGTGGTATGATATGGAAATATTTTTCAAAGTAATCAATTTGATTTTTGTCTACACAAGGCAAATTTCCGTCTCCATTTGCCCAGAAAAAATCGTTCTTTACAGGAGAATTATAATTTAGATTTCCAATTTGTACGTTTTTGAAAGCAGTATCGCTTTTTGAGTTTTTAAAGGGAAAAATAAAATTTTCAAATGAAAAATTGCTGATTTCCATTAATGATTTGTGATTGGAAAGTTTACTAATGTTTATAGGGAAAAATAAAGCAATTATGACAGGAATTATTGAAAGCGCCAGTAAAAGTTTAATTATTTTTTGATTCTTAACCATGCAAACTAGAACGAATAAAGAAAAGAATAATACAAAATTCATAAAAAAACGATATTGTGGTGAAGTCACTAAAAGTAAAAACAACTGAATAACCATAATGAAGTAAAGACTCCACAATGCTTTCTCGTTTTTGAATTTATAGATTAAAGGTGGTACGATTACAATTAGAATGATGCTTATTTTATTGAATAAACCGTTTAATTTTGGAAGCTTAATCCATTGTAGAAATAAATCTCCGGCGGAAAGTGAATTGTATTGCTCAGTAGTTACAAAATAGCCATAAGATTTGAGTTCATTGTAATAAAAAACTTGAATAGAATCAGGTAAAGCGTAATCGGTAACTGAATTAAAAATTTTTGATGGAAAAATAGGGGAACCGCAAATAATCATGTTTTTCACAATAAAAAGCGTAAATACAATTATGCTGAGAAAGATTGGTTTTACAAGGTTTGCACCAGATAATGTTTTAAAATGAATTGCAAATAGGATGATTGGGAAGAGAGTAAATACTATAGTGGTGTTTTTAATGTAAAATAAGAAAATTACTAAAATGACCAGAAGATTAAAGATTTCAGGAGTTGTCTTTTTATAGTTTTCTAGAAAATAGAAGAAGAGGACAAAAGAAAAAATGTAAACAGAAATATCTGGCGAAGGTGCACTGATAAATTGGAAAAAGAAAAGATTAAATAATGGAAACAATCCAATAATAAAATAATTTGAATTTTGATTTTGGTAAAATTCATTAAGTTTTTGAATTGCAAAAATATTTCCTAAAAGCAAACAAAAACCACTCAAATCATTGAAGTTTTTATATAAAAAAGAAAAACTAAAAACACTTTGAGTAATATGCCATCCACTGTTTTGTCCTAAAAATAAATGAAGATTTGCGAGTCCTTTTACAAAACCATATTCATTAAGCCATTTGATAGTCTGAATGTAATAAGATTCGTTATCAATGACAAAAGGAATTGAAGCGCACTGTGCAAGTATTAAAACTGAAATAATAGAAAGAAAGATCTTTGAACTATTTTTCAGTTGTTTTAAATTGGCTAAAAATGATTGGTAAAGACTATGGATTTCATTACGAAATTTTAGAAGACAAAAAATATTTAATATCCCTAAAAAAATATGAAATTCAATATTTATTCTTCCAAATATTGCCCAAATACTAGCTAAAATAGTGACAAAGAATAATCCAAGAATTGATGTGGTAACAAAATCTTTATTTTTGAGATTCAATATTTTATCAAAACCAATGCCTAAATTAGTGGTTGTGAATAAAATATAAACCCAGCTGATTGCAATTAAAAGCATCAGGAAATAATTTGTCCATCAGACATTATTAGTTTTCGATCAGCCATATTGGCCAATTCTTCATTATGCGTTACGATTACAAAGGTTTGTCCGAATTCATCACGAAGCTGGAAAAACAATTGATGAAGATTTTCGGCTGAATGGGTATCTAAATTCCCCGATGGTTCATCGGCAAAAATAACATCTGGTTTATTGATTAAGGCTCTTGCTACGGCAACGCGTTGCTGTTCTCCGCCTGAGAGCTCATTTGGTTTATGATGAACACGGTGCGATAATCCTAAAAACTCAAGTAATTTTTTAGCTTCAGCTTCAGTTTCTGAAGGTTTTTTTCCAGCGATATAGGCAGGAATACAAACATTTTCCAAAGCGGTAAACTCAGGCAAAAGTTGATGAAACTGAAAAATAAAACCTAAATTTAAGTTTCTGAAATTCGATAAAGCTTTGTCATTTAGTTTGAGAATATCCTCGCCGTTTATGGTCAAGGAAGTTGATACACTAGTTTTTGAAGGTTTGTCTAATGTGCCTAAAATATGCAATAAAGTTGTTTTTCCGGCACCAGAAGCACCAACAATAGAAACAATTTCTCCTTTTTTAATATGCAAATCAACTCCTTTTAAAACTTCAAGCTGATCGTAAAATTTATGTATATGTCTTGCGTGTATCATTTTTTGAAACTGTTTCTACAAAGAAACGAAGATTATAATCAATATTCAAATCCCAAAATCTAAATTCCAAATCTAAAATCATAATTCGGTATGTTTCTTGATAATGGGAATTTAGAAATTAAAATAAGAAAAGAAATAATTCAGTTTGAACAATTATTTTTAATTTCGATTAACATTTAAATAAATGTATTATGCAAGATTTGAAAGTTATAGATGAAGATGATAAAACCAGAAAACTTCTAATTGGTTTGCTTTTAGACGGAATCGGAATGATTTCGTTTACTATTCCATTTATTGGAGAATTTGGTGATGTCATCTGGGCGCCAATTGCAGCTTTTATTATGACTAAAATGTATAAAGGCAGAGTAGGTAAAGTGGCTAGTGTTTTGACTTTTGTAGAAGAGATTCTTCCTTTAACTGATGTGATTCCCTCGTTTACGATTACATGGATTTACACCTATTATTTTCAGAAAAGAAACAAAGTAGTTTAGTTTTTAAACAGAAAACCTAATCCCATATTTTTGAGCATTTTTTTTTCGAAATTCCAAAAGAATTTAAATTGTCCAAAAATTGCTCCAATTGCAACTAATAAAACCTGATAAATAGGGAAAATAATCAATAAACGAATCAAAGTAAACCAACCTCCAAAATCTTCTTTTGTAATTCCGAGCCAAACACAGAAAGGTTTAGACAACCACGCTGATGCCGATCCCGTGATGGCAAAAACGACAAGAATGATAATGGCTTGTAAATTTGAGGTAATTCCCCAGCGTTGCTTTAATTTGTTCATTGTTATTTGTAATGATTACAAATATAGTAACATTATCTAGATGGAACGTAACCCCAAAGCTTTTGTTTATAAGTATTTTGAAAATAAATCATGTAGTTGTAAATAAGATAATTCACTTCATAGCCATAATAAATCTCCGGGCGGTAATCAATCAGCATTTCGTATAAATTTGGATTGTAAAGTTGTGGCTGACGCACGCGATTATTCCATTCCGTTACGTATAGGTAATTTTTGTTTTCGAGATAAGCTAATGAATAATAAAAACGAGGTTGCGCAATAGATGCAAGCCAAGTCGAAAATCCGTTGTCAATAATAATTACTTCATATTCAAGAGAGTCATTTGCAATTCGAACGGTATCATTTACTTTAGAATTGGGCTTAGAGGAATTTGCAGCAACTTCATTATTATTTTTTGAAGCTGTCGAACAGGCTACTATTGTACACAAAACAATCAATATGTAAATACACTTTCTCATGACGCCATTTTGAAACCTAAATTTACGAATAATTGAGTTCTTAAAAAAGAAACAAAGCGACAAAGTGACAAAGGAACAAAGTTTAAATGCAGTTTCTATAAAAAAAGCTGTTTGCAAGAATTGCAAACAGCTTTTTTTATTTATAAAGGCCTTTGTCGCTTTGTCGCTTTGTCGCTTTGTCGCTTTGTCGCTTTGTCGCTTTGTCGCTTTGTCGCTTTGTCGCTTTGTTACTTTGTTACTTTTTTCAAGAAGAAGATCTTCCAAACAATTTACCTATAAAGCCAGAAATACCACCTTTGCTTTTAGTGACAACTAGAACATCTGCGACATCAACTTTTCCATCGTTGTTTTGGTCTAGTCCAAATTGCATTCCGTATTTTGAAATGGTGTCCATTATTCCAGAAGCTTGCCCGCTGTTTCCTGAAATGGAATTTATAATGTCTGAAATTTGAAAACTATTATCGTTAGGGTCTTTTGCTTTATTGACTAATGAATTTAAAACTTGCGGAATCATGTTTGAAGCTACTCCAGAAGCATCTGCACCGCTTAAACCAAATTTCTCTCCCAAACTGCCACTCAATTGTTGCGTTATTTGCTGTACAACTGGATTTGAACTGTCAATAGACGATCCATTAAATAAGCCTGCTAATTGTTCGGCACCACCTTCTGAAGCAATTTTTTGAAGTCCTGAAAATATCGAAGAACTAGTTTCATTAATTACTGCTTCATTGTGCTCATTAGGAACAGCGGCATTGTTTACAACAGCACTACCACTGTATTGTTGCACTAATTGTGTTAATTGTTCAAACATGATTTTAAAGTTTAAATTAGACAAACAAAATTAATAAAAAGAAAGGGATTTACTACAAATCTGTAATAAATCCCTTTAAAGTTAATCTATTTTTTGATTGATTAGCTCAACAAAGTAATAATTTGTGATGCTAATTCAGTACCAATTCTGTCTTGTGCTTCTCCAGTTGCAGCTCCAATATGCGGCGTCAAAGAGATTTTAGAGTGCATTAAGATTGCCATTTCTGGTTTTGGCTCGCTTTCGAAAACGTCTAAACCTGCAAAAGCAACTTTTCCTGAATCTAAAGCTTTTACTAAAGCTACTTCATCAATAACACCACCACGAGCACAGTTAACGATTCCAACACCATCTTTCATAATTGCAAGTTCTTTTTCGCCAATGATGTAACCATCTTGAGCAGGAACGTGTAATGTAATGAAATCAGCTTCTTTGAATAAAGATTCTAAAGATTGAGAAACAATTGTAGTTGTGATTGATTGTCCGTCGAAAAATTCAACTTTTACATCAACTTGTGGGATGAAGCTATCTGCAGCGATAACTTTCATTCCTAAACCAAGAGCCATTTTTGCAGTAGCTTGTCCGATACGACCAATACCAACAATACCTAAAGTTTTACCTCTTAATTCTGTTCCATTAGCGTAAGCTTTTTTCAAACCGTCAAAGTTTGAATCGCCTTCAAGAGGCATATTTCTGTTAGAATCATGTAAAAAACGTACACCAGAAAACAAGTGTCCAAATACTAATTCAGCAACAGACTCTGAAGATGAAGCTGGAGTATTGATTACGTGAATTCCTTTTTCTTTAGCATAATCAACATCGATATTGTCCATACCAACACCACCACGACCGATGATTTTGATTCCAGGACAAGCATCGATAATATCTTTACGAACTTTAGTTGCGCTACGAACTAAAATTACGTCGATGTTGTTTTCGTTAATATAATTAGCTACTTGTTCTTGAGCAACTTTTGTAGTGATAACTTCAAATCCACCTTTTTCTAAGGCTAGAATTCCACTTTTAGAAATTCCGTCATTTGCTAATACTTTCATTGTGTATGTTGTTTATTTGGTTAATCGTTTAATCGATAAACCAACTATTTGATTTTTCTTTTTTGATATTTTAAAGGAACATTTTTACGATTAAACGTACAAATGATTAAACTTTGCTTTCTAATGCTTTCATTACATCAACTAAAACCTGAACGCTTTCAATTGGCATAGCGTTGTAGATCGAAGCTCTGTAACCACCAACGGAACGGTGTCCTGGTAATCCAGAAATGTTTGCAGCTTTCCATAAAGCGTCAAAAGTTTCAGTGTGTTCAGGATTGTTCAATAAGAAAGTTACATTCATGTTCGAACGATCTTCTACTTTTGCAGCACCTTTGAATAATGGGTTTCTGTCGATTTCAGCATAAAGTAATTCTGCTTTAGCGTTGTTTAATTTTTCAACAGCAGCAATTCCGCCTTTTTCTTTAATCCATTGTAAAGTTAAAAGAGAAACATAAACAGCAAAAACAGGTGGCGTATTGTACATACTTTCTCCTTTGATGTGTTTAGCGTAATCTAGCATACTCGGAATTGTTTTTCCGTTTTTGCCTAAGATTTCTTCTTTAACTACAACTAAAGTTGTTCCAGCTGGTCCCATGTTTTTCTGAGCACCTGCATAGATTAAGTCGAATTTAGAAAAATCTAATTCGCGTGAAAAAATATCAGAACTCATGTCGCATACCACTGGAACGTTAGTCGACGGGAATTCTTTCATTTGAGTTCCAAAAATGGTATTGTTGCTTGTGCAATGGAAATAATCAGCATCAGCTGGAATTTCGTAACCTTTTGGAACATAAGTATAATTGTCTTCTTTTGATGAAGCTACTACAACAGTCTCACCGAAAAGTTTAGCCTCTTTGATTGCCGCAGTTGCCCACGTACCTGAATCTAAATAAGCTGCTTTTCCGTTTTCTTTCATTAAGTTGTATGGAGCCATTAAGAACGCTGTGCTGGCACCGCCTTGTAAAAATAAAGCTTGGTATCCTTTTCCTTGAAGTCCTAATAATTCTAAAGCAAGGGAGCGAGCTTCTTCCATAACCGCAACGAAATCTTTGCTTCTATGCGAAATTTCAAGAATAGATAATCCTGAATCATTAAAATTTAAAATTGCTTTTGATGCCTTCTCAAAAACCTCCTGAGGTAAAATACTTGGTCCTGCGCTGTAGTTGTGTTTTTTCATGGTTGTTGTTAATAGTCGAAATTTTAAAGATGCAAATTTCGGCAATACGAGACGAAAAAGCGATAAATTATTCGAAATAATTCAACATAATTTTACTTTGTTGTTAACAAAAACGTTATAGTATCAACGTTATCTGCGTAATCCCACAATTGCGGTTTTTGAGTTTGCCCAAATGCGATGCTATTTTCAATTAAATTGTTGCTCACGATACATTGAATTTGTTCAGAATCAGCTTCAAGACGCGACTTTAAATCTTCAATATTTTCATAAAATTCATAAAAAACACTTGAGATAGGAGAGGCATAGCTTGGATCTTCTTTGATAGTCAAGAATCCGTTGTCCAAAAGCTTGAAATTGCTCATCAAAAATACAGCCTTGTTGTAATCATAATTATTAGCGTATTTTTCATAATGAATGACATCCTGATATTTGAACATTGCCTCAAAAAATCCGTCAAACGAATAACCTTTTGGGACATAAAGTTTAGAAACATTTCGGCATCCTAATCCGAAATAACGAAAAATATCTTCACCCAAAGCCTCTAAATCTTCTTTAGATTCTTTTCCGTTCAAAACTGCAACAGAATTTCTATTTTTTCTGATGATTGATGGTTTGTCTTTAAAATAATATTCAAAATAACGAGCAGTATTGTTGCTTCCGGTTGCAATTACGGCATCGAAGTTTTCAAGTTTTCCTTCAACGAAAGTGATTTTGTCTTTTAGATTTTCATCTACAGCAATTATATATTTAGCCAAAAAAGGAAGCAAATGCTGGTCGTTTGATGAAGTTTTGATCAAAGCTTTGTTTCCAGTAATCAAAACAGATAAAAAATCATGAAAGCCAACCAATGGAATATTTCCAGCCAAAATCAAAGCAACAGTTTTCTCATTGTTGTCATTCTGAGCGGAGTCGAAGGAATATTTAGAAATCCATTTTGCAATGTTTTCTTCTGTTAAAGCTTCTGCCCAAGAATTTATAGCAAAATAAACTTGCTCTGGTGTATACCAGCCATTATGAGATTGTGATAAATGGATCAGGTTTTCAAAATCATCAAAGAAAATATCGTTATATAAAACGTCCGTTTTTTTTACCGATTCCTTTTCAGAGAACTGACTTAAAAAATTTCCTAATTCAACAAAAACACTTTTTTTTGTTTCTAATGTCATAATGTTTGTTTATGAAGAGTTTTGATTGTAATTTTGCACAAAAATAAGCATAATTAAGTCGAAAGTCAAAAGTCATAAAGTCAAAAGCGTTGCTTGTCTTTATTTTGACTTTAGAACTTTGAGATTTTTAACTTTAAGACTAATAAAAAGATGGCAATTATTATAACTGACGAATGCATTAATTGTGGGGCTTGTGAACCAGAGTGCCCAAATACAGCAATATATGAAGGTGCAGATGATTGGAGATATAAAGACGGAACAAGTCTTTCTGGAAAAGTAGTTTTACCTGACGGAACTGAAGTTGACGCTGAAGATGCGCAAACTCCAATTTCTGACGAAATCTATTACATCGTTCCAGGGAAATGTACAGAATGTAAAGGTTTCCACGATGAGCCTCAATGTGCTGCTGTGTGTCCTGTTGATTGCTGTGTACCAGACGATAACCACGTAGAGGATGAAGAAACTTTGTTGAACAGACAAGCGTTTTTACACGGAGAATAATATTCTGATACTTCATTTCAGAGCTTTATAAAATCCTGAGTAACATGCTCAGGATTTTTTTTTGTCTTTTTTTAATATTTATTCTTTATAATGCTGTTACCTAACGATTTATTTTGTTAATTTGATGTTAAGATTCTAAAAACAGCCTATGAGGAGACTGGTACGTTTATTTATCGTATTATTTAGTATTACTGCTTTTGCGCAAAAATCTGAATATTCTATTATTGTAAAAGATATCGAAACGCAATTACCGATAGAAAATGCAACAGTAGTCATTATGAAGACCAAGCAAATTCTATTAAGCAATAAAGAGGGCAAAGTAACTTTTATGCTTACCGGAGGATCAAATATTGAAATCTCCGAAACGGATTATGAGACTTTGAATATTCGCTGGGTATCTTTAAAAGACGACCAAAAGTTCGTTGTCTATTTAAAGAACAAGAATAATAAACTAGACGAAATCGTAGTTTCAAAAGAAAATCCGCAGAAGATTTTTCAAAAAATTGTTTCTAATTCTAAGAAAAAATTAGCGTCATCTTACAGATTAAAAGTCTATGTAAGAGAGTTTTTTATGCTCGATAATAAGTATTCTTATTATAATGACGGACTTGTGAATTTTCAGTTTTCGGTCAATCAAAAAAAATCAACTACTACATTATTGGTAGAGCAAAATAGGTCCTACGGATTGCTGGAATCAGATGTGAGTGCCGATTTGAAAGGCTATAATTTGAATAATATCATGGAGAATTATTCGAATTTGAAATATTTTGATCCAGTTTTAGATCCCAAAACTAGAAAAGAATATGATTTTACAACGACTGGTCATCCCAATAATAAAGATTATTATGTGTTGAAAATTACACCTCTGGATAAATCCAAAAAAGCATTGGACACTTTTGAGATTGTTTATGATCCGGTTAAAAAACTTATTATCGAATATACCATTACCATTGAGCCTAGAAATCTGATGCAAATTGAAGAACAGACTAAACCAGGCTCAAAAAATGTAACAAAATCAAATGTCAGAGTGAGCTACAGAATCGATGGGGAAGATTATTATTTGTTGAGCTCTAACGAAGAAATTGCCTATAATCTTGTTTTGAAAGAACAAACAAAGAAAATTGAAATTAGAAACAGTTTCACCACAACACATTTTAACAGACAAAATTTCACTTATAAAGAAAGCGACGTTTTTAAAGAGAAAACACTTTTTAATAAGAAGAATAAAATCATGACCAATTATTGGGATATTTCTGGTTTTGTCGCTACTGATGAAGAAAAAGCAATTATTGCGGCTTTGGATTATAAGCTGTAAAATGAGAGAATGAGAGAATGAGAGAATGTGAAATGTCACTTAAACATAAACAAAAAATCCTGAACCGAAAGTTCAGGATTTTTTGTCTGTTGTCAGGCTGAAGGAAGTCGAAGCCCTATTGTTTTGAAATGTCTAGAAATTAAATCCAAGTCTTGCATAGTAATAAGCACCGCTGAATCCCATTTGAACGGCATCCCAGTAACCACCGGCTTCTGTGTTTCCTTGTTCGTCTTGTTTTGTTGGATAAACATTGAATAAGTTATTGCTTCCGATGCTTATTTTTAAGTTTTTAGAAAGTCTGTAGCCTAAAGTTAAATCAGTTACCAATCTTGGGTTGTAAACATCTTCTTCATCGGCATAATCAACTAAAACGACTTTACTGAAACGTGTGAAAGCTAAACCTCCGTCAAATTTGTTTTTTGCATAAGTAAGATTTAAACCGAATTTACTGTCTGGAGCTGAAGCCAGTAAAAAGGCTTTTTCGCGGTTTCCAAAGAAAGTTTCAGCATCTAAATCACCATTTTTCACTTTGTCAATTTTCATATCATTAATATTACCGACTAAGGTAGCGCCAATATTTCCGAAATCATAAGTCTTTTTCCAAGAGAAAACCAAGTCTAGACCGTGTGTGCTAGTGTCAACTCCGTTAGCAAAAAATTGCGCTTCAGAAACACCAAGGTTTAAAGAACTGGCATCAAAATATCCGGTAAGAACGATACGGTCTTTTACCTTAATATAATAACCGTCAACAGTTGCGGTGAAATCTCCATAAGTCGCTGTGAAACCTAAAGAAGCATTTACAGCTTTTTCTTCATTCAATTTTTCAATTCCGAAAGCTTTTGTAACTGGGCTGTCATTTGGAGCCAAAAGAACTTCGGTTGCACCGCTTGCATTAAAGTTTGTAAAACGCAAATTATAATAAATTTGAGCTAATGAAGGCGCACGGAAACCTGTACTTACAGAACCTCTTAAGTTGATATGATCATTGATTTTGAATCTTGAAGCTAATTTTCCATTTAATGTGCTTCCAAAATCACTGTAATTTTCAAAACGAACAGCACCGCTCACCATAAATGCTTTGCTTACATCTAATTCGGCATCAGTATATAGAGAAAAGTTGGTACGGCTTTCATTTACTTCGTTTGCTGGGCTGTATCCAGGGAAACCTTGTGAGCTTCCAGGTCTCGGATTTCCAGAAATCGGATCAATCGGTGCGCTTTGCGTTGTTGGATCAGTAATTGGTTGTCCATTGGTGTCGTAGGTAGTATAAGAACCTTCTTCGCCAGCAAAGATTTCAAATTTTTCTACTCTGAATTCGGTTCCAAAAGCAATATTGAAACCGCTCATGATGTCGTCATAATTTTTTGAAATATCAAAATTGGTTGTGTTTTGAAGCAAACTATGACCTCCCGCGTTAAATTCTGTTGGAGATTTCTCTTCAAGAGAAGCATTTAGCGTTCCTTTTATATCATATTCGAATCTGTTTTTACCAAAAGTATTGCTCAAATCCATTTTCCATCCGCCGGTAGTTGTAGTTCTAATTCCAGCAGCAAGTGAATTATCTGTAATATGTGAAGTAATTCTTGGCGTATATCCACCTGGATAAATGGCTTCAACAACGCGTTCTCCATCATTTCTCGTAAAGGCATAAGCATCAGTATCTCTAAAATTAGATCCACCAAAGGCATAAAGTTCCGTTCTTTCAGATAATGGAAGATTAAAGTTTCCAAAGAAATTTAATCCTCTAATTTGTGCATCGCCAAAACCTTTTCTAAAATCGTATGCAGGTCTTAAAGTTTTATCTTTCTGTATAAATTCTCCAGTAAAGTTGGCATAACCGCCTTTGCTTCCAACTGAAAGACCATAATTTGCTGCAACTTTCACAGATCCTCCGTCAAAAGATTTGTCTTTTCCGTAAGAGTTTCCGTTGCCTTTTTGGTCTAATCTAAATCCGTCTGTATTCGGTGTTCCTGGTAAAAAGTCGCCTTTTGCATTGGTATTGAAAACGCCGTACGTTACAGATCCGTTAACTTCTTTTACATTATCATTTGTAATAATATTAATAACTCCGGCAATGGCATCAGAACCATATTGCGCTGCTGCACCGTCTCTAAGGATCTCAATTCTTTTGATTGAAGAAGCCGGAATTGCATTCAAATCGGTTCCTGTGTTTCCACGTCCGCGAGTTCCAAATAAATTGATAAGAGAGGATTGATGTCTTCTTTTTCCATTAATTAAAACCAAAGTCTGATCTGGTCCCATACCTCTTAAAGAAGCTGGATCAACGTGATCAGCTCCGTCAGAACCTGATTGTTTGTTGGCGTTGAATGATGGCGCAACGTATTGTAATAATTGATTGATTTCAATTTTACCACTTTGAGTTGTAACATCTTTTACATTAATGACATCAATAGGAACTGCTGAGTTTACAACGGTTCTTTTGGTGCTTCTTGACCCAACGACAACTACATCATTTAAAACTTGGCCATCGCTTTCGTTTAAAGTGATATCTATTTTATTGCTTGAAGCCGATTTTTCAACGGTTGAAAAACCAACATAGCTAAAAACTAATGTAGCGCCATCTTTGACTTTAATTTTATAACCTCCTTCAAAATCGGTGGAGACACCATTTGAAGTTCCTTTTTCGACAATGTTTACACCTGGTAGTGGTGTGCCGGTTTTGTCCTTAACGACTCCTGAGATTTCTTTTTGGGCAAAAAGAAATGCTGTATTCAGCAGAAATAATAATAAAACAAGTTTTTTCATGTTGGTTTGGTTTTTTGGTTTGTTTTTTTGGTTTGTTTTTTATTGGTTTAGTTTATAAAAGTAGTATTTTTTAACAAAAACTTAATAAAATGTTTAAAAATTTTTAAGATTGGCTTTAAAATTATATTAATGAATATTTTTACTTCGTGCAAGAGCTATTAAATCTTATATTTGCAAAATTTTAAAGCCAAAAAATATCATTTTGGCAGAAATCAAGAAAAAGACATAAAATCATAATGCATTAAATTACAAGGTTTAATGTTTAAGGTCTAAAATGATAAGACCAAATAATAATATAGAAACAAACAGATGAAAGCAGGAATTGTAGGATTACCAAATGTTGGAAAATCAACATTATTTAATTGTTTATCTAATGCAAAAGCGCAAAGTGCCAACTTTCCGTTTTGTACAATCGAACCTAATATTGGTGTTGTAAACGTTCCAGATCCAAGAATCAACAAATTAGAAGAATTAGTAAAACCAGAACGCGTACAAATGGCAACTGTAGATATCGTTGATATTGCAGGTTTGGTAAAAGGTGCAAGTAAAGGTGAAGGTCTTGGAAACCAGTTTTTAGGTAACATTAGAGAGTGTAATGCTATCATTCACGTTTTACGTTGTTTTGACAATGATAATATTGTACACGTTGATGGAAATGTAAACCCAATTCGTGACAAAGAAACTATCGATATCGAATTGCAGTTAAAAGATTTAGAAACAATCGAAAAACGTTTGGAGAAAGTAAAACGTGCTGCAAAAACAGGAAATAAAGAAGCGCAAACAGAAGAAGCTTTATTGAACAGAATTAGAGAGGCATTATTGCAAGCAAAATCTGCAAGAACTATCGTTCCTCAAAATAATGATGAAGAAGTTTTGATGGAAAGCTTTCAATTAATTACTGCAAAACCAGTTTTGTACGTTTGTAATGTTGACGAAAGTTCAGCAGTAAGTGGAAACAAATATGTTGACCAAGTTCGTGAATTAGTAAAAGATGAAGAAGCTGAAGTTATCGTGCTTTCAGTAGGAGCAGAAGCTGATATTACAGAATTAGAAAGCTACGAAGAGCGTCAGGTTTTCTTAGAAGACATGGGATTAGAAGAACCAGGAGCATCAGTTCTAATTCGTGCAGCTTACAAATTATTAAAACAACAAACTTATTTTACAGCAGGTGTAAAAGAAGTTCGTGCTTGGACAATCAATATTGGAGCGACTGCACCTCAAGCGGCTGGAGTTATCCACACCGACTTTGAAAAAGGATTTATCCGCGCAGAAGTTATTTCATACGATGATTACGTTCAATACGGTTCTGAGGCAAAAGCGAAGGAAGCTGGAAAATTCAGAGTTGAAGGAAAAGAATATATCGTAAAAGATGGTGATGTAATGCACTTCCGTTTTAACGTTTAATCTTTTTTTAAGAAGAAAGAAACAAGAAGAAAAAAAATAGAGAAAACTGCTGGAGAGATTCAGCAGTTTTTTTTATCCTTAAAAAACTTATGAAGTGATTTTGCATAAAGTTTGTCATTCCGAGGAACGAGGAATCTTAGCAAGTAGCTCTACAAAGTTTTTCAAATAGTTACGGAGTTACTTGCGGAGATCCTTCCTTCGTCAGGATGACAAAAATGAGAATAAGAAGAACAAAAAAGAAAGAAAAAAATCCGTGTAAATCTGCGCTTTCGCGAAAGCGAATCAGTCAAATCTGCGGGCTTTTTTTGTGTGGTAAAATTTTTGGCTTAAAAATTGGTTACAGAAAAATTAACCAATTACTAATCTAAAATCAACCAATCAAAATGCTAAAAAAATCATTTAAATTTCTGGGCTGGACGCTTTTCGGATTTTTCAGTTTTCTTGCTTTATACACTTCATTAGTTTTGATTATCTCCAAAATCACAGTCAATTCAGATATTGTGCAAGTGGAAGAGCATAACGCAATTCCGATTTATATTCTTTCAAACGGCGTTCATACGGATGTTGTGGTTCCAATTAAAAATGAAATCAAAGATTGGCGAAATGAAATTCAATTCAGTCAAACGCAATCAAAAGATTCTTTGATGAATTATATCGCTTTTGGTTGGGGCGACAAAGGATTTTATCTTGAAACGCCAGAATGGTCAGATTTAAAAGCCAGTACTGCTTTTAAGGCTGCATTTGGAGTCAGTTCGTCGGCAATGCATACTACATTTTTCAAGCAATTGAGAGAAGGTGATGACTGTAAGCGTATTTTAGTTTCTAAAGAAAACTATCAAAAATTGGTAGCATATATTTCAGAAAGTTTCAGCGATCCAATTCATCCGCAATGGATTGAAGGTCATAGTTACGGAAAAAAAGATGCTTTTTATGAAGCAAAAGGAAGTTACAGCCTTTTCTATACTTGTAATACTTGGGCGAACAATGCTTTGAAAGCGGCCAATCAAAAAGCAAGTTTATGGACGGTTTATGATAAAGGGATTTTTTGCCATTATAAATAATCTTGCGATGAAAAAGATGTTTTTGATTATCGCGATACTAGCATTAATTATTTCCTGTAAAAAAGCAGATGCAGCAGCAGAATGTGTAGAAGGTTGTGCAATTTTTTATTTTGAAAATCCGCAACCTAATAATGATTCTGAGTTGGATCGTTTTCCAGCTAAATTTAGAGGATTGTATGTTAATAAGGATTCGACCTTTATTAGGATTGAAGAAGATAGAATTCTGGAAGAATACTTTTGGAAGTTCAAAATTCATAAGCTTAAATTAGATTCGCTAAAGGCTGAGTGCGATGTTGTTAATGGCAAATTAGTGGTAAAGGATACAAAATATAGTTATGATATTTTCCCAAAAGGAGATTCGATAGAGTTGATTCAAAAAAGTATTGATACACTATTCAGGTTTTCTCTTTATCAAAAAGCAAAACGCATTGATGGGCAATTAATTTTGAGTAAAAAAGATTCCATATTCTGGAGAGCTCGATTTGTTTTACTCGATAAAAATACGTTGAAATTTAAAAATCTTTATGATTTGAAAGATTTGAAAAAGCTTGATTCCGTCACTAAAATAAAAGCTAAAAAGCTTGATTCTATTTCGTATTTGATCAAGCCAGCAAGAAGCGAATTCAAAAAGATTTTCAAAATTAAAAACTTGGGATACGATCAAGAATATAAAAAGGTGTCTAGATAAACATGGGAAAAATATAAAATTCGCCTAAAATCCGAGAAGTGTTGCGGTTTCATTAATGCCTACATTTGAATAAATATCAAAAAATCAGCAAATGAAAAAGCATAACATCTTTTCAAAAACTTGGTATTTATTAAAAACGACATTTTTAGAATTCAACGACGACAATGCGATTAAGTTAAGTGCGGCATTATCATATTATACCATTTTTGCATTGCCTCCTTTATTGATAATTATAATTACTATTTGTGGCGTCTTTTTTGGGGAAGAGGCAGTCACAGGCCAGTTATACGGGCAAATAAATAGGTTGGTGGGGAATAATGCAGCGGTACAAATTCAGGAGGCAATAAAAAATGTTCAATTATCAGACAGCAATGTGTTTGTAACCGTTTTCGGGGTTGTAATGTTACTGATTGGGGCGTCTGGGGTTTTTGCAGAAATCCAGAGTTCCATTAATTATATTTGGGGATTGCGAGCCAAACCCAATAGAGGTTTGCGAAAATTTATTCAAAACCGATTAATGTCGTTTTCTATGATCGTTTCGGTTGGATTCCTGATGTTGGTCAGTTTAATGATCAACGCTACTTTAGATGTTTTAAACGCCCGTTTGAAACTGTATTTTCCAGATACTACGGTTTACTTTTTTTATGTGGTTAATTTAGTAATTGTTTTTGCCAGCATCACATTGCTTTTTGCAATTATATTCCGAACTTTACCTGACGGAGTGATCAAGTGGAAAGATGCTTTTATTGGAGCTTCTTGTACGGCAATTTTATTTATGATAGGTAAATTTGCAATTGGCGTTTACCTCGGAAATTCAACTGTTGCAAGTGTTTACGGTGCGGCGGGTTCAATAATTATAATTTTGGTTTGGGTGTATTACTCGGCTATTATTTTGTATTTTGGAGCTGAATTTACGAAAGTGTACGCAAAAGCTTTCGGAGGAAGTATTTCGCCAAATGATTATTCTGTAGAAATACAAAAAGAAGTTTTTGAAATTGAACCTGAAAATAATTAAACCATATACGTTATATAAGTAGATATTAGTTTGCTTATTGAAGATCTTTTGAAGTTTGTAATTAAATGAACTTATATCATTTATATGGTGAAAAAACAAAATACCACAATTATGAAAATTATCGCCTTTGGAGGAAGTAACAGTACACAATCGATCAACAAGCGTTTAGCAACTTACGCATCAAGTTTATTTGAAAATGCCGATGTTGAGGTTTTGGATTTGAATGATTATGCAATGCCAGTTTTTAGTGTTGATCTTGAAAAAGAAGTGGGTCAGCATAAAGTTGCGCGGGCATTCTTAAACAAATTGAAAGAAGCTGATGTTTTAGTAGTTTCAATGGCAGAAAATAACGGAAATTATTCTGTTGCCTTCAAAAATGTTTTCGATTGGAGTTCACGAATCGAAAAAGATGTTTTTCAGCACAAACCAATGTTGTTGTTGGCAACTTCGCCTGGAGGAAGAGGAGGTGCATCTGTTTTAGGAATTGCCCAAAATCTTTTCCCTCGTTATGGTGCTGAAATTAAAGGAAGTTTCTCATTGCCGTCATTTGGCGCGAATTTTGATTTGAATGATAATAAAATTTCTAATGTTGAGTTAGATAACGAACTGAAAGATATTATCAAATCAAATTTTTAAATGCCAAAAAAAAAGATTTCATTTTTATTCCTTTTACTGCATATTATTTTTTTCAATTTTGCTTCTGCACAAAAGATAAGCGAAGTTGATAAAATCGTTGCAAAATACCCTAAAAGTTTTGGCTCAACCGAAAAACTGGCAGATCGAATCGAGAAAGATTTTGATTCTGACTATGATCGCGCGCGCGCCATTTACAGCTGGATGGCTTTTAATATGAGGTATGATTACAATGCGTTTTTGAATCCGCCACGAGTTCAGGGTTTTAGTTATTCTTCTGAAGCCGAAAAACAACGAAAAATCAAACAGCTGAACGATAATCTGATTCAGAAATCCTTTAAAACTCAAAAAGCCGTTTGTGAAGGTTTTACCGCTTTGTATCAGCATCTGGCTGGACTTGTTGGATTAAAATGCGAAATAGTTCGAGGCGATTCCAAAGTTAGATTAGCCGATATTGGTCGAAAAACAACTTCGTCCAATCATGCCTGGAATATGGTTTTGATTGATAAAAAATGGCGTTTGGTTGATGTAACTTGGGGACAAGGTTATTATGACAGCAGTAAAGGAAGGATGGTCAATGATTTTAATCCGGCATATTTCGATACTGATCCGGATTACTTTTTTGCAAAACATTTTCCAGATTCAGGCTCATTTCTTGGAGATCGATTAGATAAAGAGGCGTTCTTAAACGGACCTTTGATTTACAATAAAACCATTGAAGAAGATTATCAAATTAAAGCGCCAGATGCTGGAATACTTGAAGCAAAAAGAGGTGATAAAATTACTTTTGAAATCAAAAATCTCTCAAAAGCAGATCAGGTTTTTTATTTGAATAAAAGAAACCAGCCTGTTAAAATCCAGAATCCAAAGGAAAAAAGAGGTGGTTTAGAATTTCAAATTTTAATCGATAATAATATAGGAGAATATATTACGATTTATGCGAATACAAATAGCATCGTTTCGTATAAAATTGCCTTAAAATAAAAACAACTTAAAGTATTTTACCCCATTTCTTAATCTTAACGCCAAAATGACAATAAGAAAAATTGTTTTCGCCTTCTTTTTTTTAAATTTTATTTTTATAAGTTCTTCGTATTCACAAAAATATAGCGCTATAGACAGTATAGTTTTAAAATACCCTGACTTTGGAAGCACTGAAAAGTTGGCAGAAAGAATTAAAAAAGATTTTACTACAGAGCGTGATAAAGCACGAGCGATTTACAGTTGGATTGCTTTGAATATTGATTACGATGTAAAGACATTTTTAGATCCACCAACACCAAAAAGTGTTGATTATAAAAATCAGGCCGAAAGGGATAAAAAAATACAATTGATGCATGAAGAAGTAATGCGCAAAGCTTTTAGGACCAGAAAAGCAGTTTGTGAAGGGTATTCACTTTTATATGCGCATTTGGCAGCGCTTTCAGGTTTGAGATGTCAAGTTGTAAATGGAGATGCCAGAACTGTTGTACAGGATATTGGCAGAAGAAATTATCTTATGAATCATGCATGGAATAAGGTTGAGGTTGATGGAGAATGGATTTTAGTTGATGCCACATGGGGCGGAGGAAGTTACGATCATCGGCGAAAAGCATTTGTAAAGAAATTTACACCTATTTACTTTGATGCCGACTTAAAGTATTTTAATGCGATGCATTATCCTGAAGCCTCTATGTATAAGGGAAATACAGGAAATAAAAGTGAGTTTTTAAACGCACCACTAATCTACGATTCATTTATCGAAGAACAAGCCGAAGTCTTAATGCCTTATTCGGGTGTAATTATGGCAAACGAAGGAGATAAAATAACATTCAAAATAAAAAATATTGACAGACTCGACAATATTTGTTATCTAGATAAAAAAGAGCAACGTGTCGAGATCGAGAACCCAAAAGAAGAAGACGGAAGCTTAGAATTTCAAGTTACATATAGTAAAAAAATGGGCAGATTTATTTCGTTTTATCTTTTTTGGAAAAATTTTGCCGCATTTAAAATTATTCCAAAATAGATTTAATAACTGTTCTCAAAGAATTTTTCTCTTTCCTCAAATTGCCGTATCTTAGCAAGGAATGAAAAGAATTTTGATGCTATGGAAACTACTTTTTTGAAGTCAATATTAGATAATGATTTCTATAAATTTACGATGCAACATGCCGTAATTAGACTTTTTCCAAAAGCAAAGGTTCGTTATGGATTTATAAATCGTGGAAAACATGTTTTTCCAGCAGGATTTGCAGATTTGCTTCGAAAATCAGTTGATGCAATGGCTGATTTGCAATTGACTAAAGAAGAAAAGTTATACTTAGCTCATCATTGTCCCTATTTAGACCCAACTTATTTAGATTTTTTGCAAGGATTTCGTTATGATCCTTCAGAAGTACAAATAAGTCAAGAGGGATCAGAAATTTTTGTTACCGTTGAAGGATTTTGGTACCGAACCATTTTGTGGGAAGTATCACTAATGTCGCTGATTTCGGAACTTTTTTATAAAGCAAGTCATTTGATTCGATTGAATGACGAAGCAATAAAAAATCTTACCAAAGAAAAAATCGATAATTACAATAAGCTTGGGGTTTCAATTTTAGAATTTGGCACCAGACGCCGTCATTCTTATGAAGTGCATAATTTGGTGAATGAAACGCTGCGAACTTTTGGCGGTCAAAGTTTCATTGGAACAAGCAATGTACATTTTGCAATGGTCAATAATAAACGTCCGCTTGGAACACACGCCCACGAATGGTTTATGTTTCATGCCGCGCAATATGGGTTTAAAATGGCTAATTTGATAAGTTTGGAACATTGGACACAAGTTTATGGTGGAGATCTCGGAATTGCCTTGACAGATACTTATACAACCGATGTCTTTTTTAATCAGTTTGATAAAAAATATTCCAAACTTTTTGATGGCGTCCGACATGATAGTGGTGACCCGATAGAGTTTGCGCAAAAGGTTATTTCGCATTATACCAAAATGGGAATTGATCCAAAATCAAAAACAATTGTTTTTTCGGATTCGCTGAATTATGAAAAGGTAAAAAAGATAGTCGATTTCTGCCAAGACAAAATAAAAATGTCATTCGGAATCGGAACAAATTTCACCAACGATGTAGGTCTTCCAGCAATGAATATGGTCATCAAATTAACCGATACAAGACCCGATAATACACATTGGCAAGGAGTTGTGAAATTGTCTGACGAAAAAAACAAAAATACGGGAACGCCCGAAATGATTGCGCTGGCAAAAGAAGTACTCGGAATCAAATAGTATTTTTTGCTGAAAACGCAGTTTTTTTATATTTTTAGTGCTCGTTTTCTTTTAAAATCAATTTAAACAGATTTTAAACTGTTATTATTCATAACAAAAAAGGAATACGCTTTTATTTTTTACCGATAAATGGTACATTAGCCAAAAATCCTAAATTCATTTATGCTAGAGCAAAATCAATACAACGAAGATAATATTCGTTCACTCGATTGGAAGGAACATATTCGTATGCGTCCTGGGATGTACATCGGGAAATTAGGGGACGGATCATCACCGGATGATGGTATTTACATTTTATTAAAAGAGGTTTTAGACAACTGTATCGATGAGTTCGTTATGGGTGCCGGAAAAACTATTGAAGTATCTATTAAAGACAGAACGGTTTCGGTTCGTGATTATGGGCGTGGAATTCCGTTAGGAAAAGTAGTCGATGTAGTTTCCAAAATGAACACCGGAGGAAAGTACGATTCTAAAGCTTTCCAAAAGTCAGTTGGTTTGAACGGTGTCGGAACAAAAGCGGTAAATGCTTTGTCTAACTATTTTCGTGTAGAATCGGTTCGTGACGACAAACAAAAAGGAGCGGAGTTTTCTGCAGGAAATTTAGTTCTGGAAGAAGAAGTTATCGATACAACAAAACGTAAAGGAACAAAAGTAATTTTTACGCCAGATGAAACGATTTTCAAAAACTATAAATTTCGTTTAGAATATGTTGTAAAAATGGTCAAAAACTATTGTTATCTGAACAATGGTTTGACAATTATTTTCAATGGAGAAAAATATTATTCAGAAAATGGACTTCGTGATTTATTAGAAGAAACCATTAGTGAAGAAGATTTAGAATACCCGATTATTCATTTGAAAGATCAAGATATCGAGGTAGCGTTGACACACAGTAAAACGCAATACAGCGAGGAATATCACTCTTTCGTAAATGGTCAAAACACAACGCAAGGAGGAACGCACTTAGCGGCTTACCGTGAAGCAGTTGTGAAAACCATTCGTGAATTTTACAATAAGAATTTCGAGGCATCAGATGTTCGTAAATCGATTGTAAGTGCGATTAGTATTAAAGTAATGGAACCTGTTTTTGAGTCGCAGACCAAAACAAAATTAGGTTCTACCGATATGGGTTCTGATGATGGAACACCTGCAGTTTCTGTTCGTACTTTCGTTAACGATTTTATCAAAACGAAACTGGATAATTACCTGCATAAAAACCCAACAACTGCCGATGCTTTATTGCGTAAAATTCTTCAGGCAGAACGCGAGCGTAAAGAATTATCAGGAATTAGAAAACTGGCAACAGATCGTGCTAAAAAAGCGAATCTTCACAATAAAAAATTAAGAGATTGTCGAGCGCATCTTCCAGATACAAAAAACCCAAGAAATTTAGAAAGTACGCTTTTTATTACCGAGGGAGATTCGGCTTCTGGATCGATTACAAAGTCACGCGATGTGAATACACAAGCCGTTTTCAGTTTGCGTGGTAAGCCTTTGAATTCGTACGGAATGAGTAAAAAAATTGTGTATGAAAACGAAGAATTCAACTTGCTTCAGGCGGCACTTGATATCGAAGACGGATTAGAAAAACTGCGTTACAACAACATCGTAATCGCAACCGATGCCGATGTCGACGGTATGCATATTCGTTTGCTTTTAATAACTTTCTTTTTGCAGTTTTTCCCAGAATTAATCAAAGAAGGACATTTGTATATTTTGCAAACGCCACTTTTCAGGGTTCGTAACAAGAAAGAAACAATTTACTGTTATTCTGAAGAAGAAAGAAAAGACGCGATTGAAAAATTAAAACCAAAACCAGAGATCACGCGATTTAAAGGTTTGGGAGAGATTTCGCCAGATGAGTTTAAGAACTTTATTGGAGACACGATCCGCCTTGATCCAGTTATGATGGATAAACATACTTCGATTGAGCAATTGTTGTCTTTCTATATGGGGAAAAACACTCCAGACAGACAAGAGTTTATTATCAAGAATTTGAAGGTTGAGATTGATGAGCTTGAAGAGGCTTAAGATTAGAATCTGTCTTTAGTATATGAGAAAAGTATTTTTTTTGTTGACGATTTTAATATTGATTTCTTGTAAAAAAGAACAAGAAAAGCTTGAGCTTGATGAAACTCCCATAATTACTAAATCTGAAACAGAAATAATCAAAGAAAGAGATTTTCCTTTAAAAGAATTATCTAAGGTTGAAATTTTGTCCTATGAAGACCGAATGCGATGGGATAGAAAAATTACTAAAAAAGATAATAAATATTATAAAGACCTTGTGGTTGATTATAAATTGAACTTTGACAGTACAAAAATTAAAGAGAGAGTATTCTTAAGTTCAGCATTGAAAACGGAATTAATTGGCTTAATGTCTCAGGATAGTTGTAAAGTAGAAAATTTGCCTAGAGATTGTTATATGCCAAGACACATGATAGTTTTTAGAGATCAAAAAAATAGAATAATTGGCTACAAAGAGCTTTGTTTGTCATGCAAAGGTTATAGAGAATCAAAAAACATGGAAAATTACAATGGTTTTTGTTTTACTCAAATGGAGAACCTTTTTAAAAAAGCAGGTATAAAATATTTTGACGAAGATTACGAATAAGAAAGTTTACTGAAATAAATTCAGCATAAAAAATGAAAGACGAAGAAGACGATAACATAATTCCAAGCGACGACGAGAATAATCAGGATGAAAACCAGATTGATGACAATCAAGATGGAGATGATGATGAGATTATTGATGTAGATGCGAAGCATTTCGAAGGTGCGCATTTTTACGAAAATCAGGAAGAAGAGGGCGAAGACGTTATTACGAAAGTAACCGGAATGTACAAAGACTGGTTCTTGGATTACGCTTCGTACGTAATTCTGGAGCGTGCCGTTCCTGCTATCGAGGACGGATTTAAACCTGTTCAGCGTCGTATTATGCACTCTTTGAAAGAGTTGGATGACGGTCGTTATAATAAAGTTGCCAATGTAGTAGGGCACACCATGCAGTATCACCCACACGGAGATGCGAGTATTGGTGATGCAATGGTGCAAATTGGTCAAAAAGATTTATTGATTGACTGCCAAGGAAACTGGGGAAATATTTTAACCGGTGACGGTGCGGCGGCGCCCCGTTATATTGAAGCACGTTTGTCAAAATTTGCTTTGGAGGTTTTGTATTCTCCAAAAATTACCGATTGGGGAGTTTCGTATGACGGTCGTCGTGCAGAACCAAACAATCTTCCAGTTAAATTTCCATTGCTTTTAGCGCAAGGGGCTGAAGGTATTGCGGTTGGTTTGTCAACGAAAGTTTTGCCTCATAACTTTAATGAATTAATTGACGCTTCGATTAAAATCTTAAAAGGAAAGCCATTTACGCTTTATCCTGATTTTATGACGCAAGGTATTGCCGACGTTTCAAATTACAATGACGGAATGCGTGGCGGACGTGTGCGTGTGCGTGCTAAGATTTCGCAATTAGATAAAAATACGTTGGTGATTACGCAAATTCCGTTTTCTACCAATACTTCGAGTTTGATTGACAGTATTTTGAAAGCCAATGAAAAAGGCAAAATCAAAATCAAGAAAATTGAAGATAACACTGCTGCCGATGTTGAAATTTTAATTCACCTTTTCCCTGGAGTTTCGCCAGATAAAACAATCGATGCATTATTTGCATTTACAGCTTGCGAAACATCTGTAGCACCTTTAGGATGTGTTATTGAAGATAACAAACCTTTGTTTATTGGGGTTTCTCAAATGTTGAAAATTTCAACAGAAAGAACGGTTGATTTACTTCGTCAGGAATTAGAAATTCAGTTAGAAGAATTAAAAAATAAATGGCATTTCGCTACTTTGGAGAAAATCTTCATTCGAGAAGAAATGTATATTGACTTCAAATTATACGGAGACAGAGAATCATTATACAAATATTTGTATGACCGATTTGAACCTTTCAAGAAGTCATTTGTTAGAGAAATCAACGATGATGATTTGCAAAGGTTGACTCAAATTCCGATGATTCGTATCACACGTTTTGACTCTGATAAAGCAGACGAATTGATTTCGAAGCTAGAGGAAGAAATGAAAGAGGTGGAATACAATTTAGAACACCTAACGGATTTTGCGATTGCCTATTTTACCAAATTAAAGGAGAAATACGGAAAAGGACGTCAGCGTCAAACAGAACTTCGTGTTTTTGATAACGTTGAGGCTACAAAAGTGGTTTTAAGAAACACAAAACTATACGTAAACCGTGAAGAAGGTTTCGTTGGAACCAGTTTAAAGAAAGACGAATATATAGGTGATTGTTCTGATATTGATGATGTTATCGTGTTTTTAAGAGATGGAACCTTGATGATTACAAAAGTTGACTCTAAGACCTTTATCGGAAAAGATATTATACATGCGGCTGTTTTTGATAAAAACGATAAGCGTACCATTTATAATATGATGTATCGTGATGGAAAATCAGGACCTTCTTATATTAAGCGTTTTAATGTAACTGGTGTTACTCGTGATAAAGCATACGATTTGACGAATGGAACAAACGGTTCGCAAGTGGTTTATTTTTCAAATAATCCAAATGGTGAAGCTGAGGTTGTGACGATTTTATTACGTCAGGTAGGGACAATTAAAAAACTGAAATTTGATATTGATTTTGCCAAATTAGCAATTAAAGGACGTGGTTCTAAAGGAAATTTGGTAACGAAATATCCGATAAAAAAAATCGAATTAAAGGAAAAAGGGATTTCAACTTTATTGCCAAGAAAAGTTTGGTTTGATGATACCGTAAAACGTTTAAATGTTGACGCAAGAGGTGAGTTGCTTGGGGAATTTAAGCCAAGTGATAAAATTTTAGTGATTAGTCAGTCAGGTAAATTAAAAGTAATCATTCCAGAATTATCTACTCACTTTGAGGAAGATATGATTATTTTGGAAAAATGGAAGCCTAAAAAACCAATTTCTGCAATTTATTATGACGGTGAGAAAGAACGTTACTTCTTAAAACGTTTCCTTGTAGAAAATGAAGCAAAAGAAGAAAGCTTTATTACAGATCATCCAAATTCACAATTAGAAATCGTATCAACAGATTATCGTCCGGTGGCGCAATTGGTTTTTGCAAAAGTAAAAGGAGTCCAAAAAGAAGATCTTCATATAGATGTAGAAGACTTTATAGCCGTAAAAGGTTTTAAAGCTTTAGGAAATCAATTAACTACTGATAAGTTAAGACAAGTTAATTTATTAGATCCGCTTCCATACGAAGAGCCAGTTGAAGAAGTTCCAGAAAAACCTGAAATTTCAGAAGACGATCCAGTTGAAACTGAATTAGACGACGACGGCCAGATAGGTTTAGTTTTAGAATAAAAAATAAAAAACGCTAAGAAATTAATCTTAGCGTTTTTTTTTTGTGGCAAATGTTTAATTAATTTTCATTTGGAATAGTTTCTTCCTTGATCCATTTGACCTCATTGTTTTCAATAATTGCAAAAATCGTATCTCCATTTTGAACTTCACCAGAAATTATTTTCTTTGCCAATGGTCTTCTCAAGTGGCTTCTGATAATACTTTTTATTGGTCTTGCTCCATATTTAGCATTAAAGCCATTTTCAGCAAGATAAGTTTTAGTTTCAATTGGAATTTCAACCGTAATGTTTATATTTTTCAATAAGTCTGTAAATTCTTTCTTCAAATGAATTTCAAGTATCTTTAATGAATTGCTTTTATTGATAGGCGCAAAAGGTACAATTTCGGTTAATCGACCTAAAAATTCAGGTCGGAAATAATTTGTCATAATTTCCATTAGAGAAGTTGAACTTGGAAATTCCCCTTTATTAAATGTTTCTACAATATGATCTGCACCAATATTAGAGGTGAAAAGAATAATTGCGTTTGAAAAATCACCTTCTTTTCCTAAACGATCATGAAGCTTGCCTTCATCCATAATTTGAAGAAAAATATCAAAAACAGATGAGTGCGCTTTTTCAATTTCATCAAATAAAACAATGGAGTAGGGTTTTTGTCTAATTTGATTTACTAATACGCTTCCTTGTTCATAGCCAACGTATCCCGGCGGGGCTCCAACGAGTAAAGCTGCAGAGTGTTCTTCTTTAAATTCAGACATATCAAAACGGATAACAGCATTCTCATCTTGGAAAAGAAATTCGGCCAAACTTTTGGCTAATTCTGTTTTTCCAGAACCAGTCGGACCTAAGAAAAAGAATGATGCAATTGGTTGGCCTGCTTTGCTTAAACCAGATCTTGATTCTAAAATAGAGCTAGCAACTGTTGCAATGCCATGATCTTGTCCAATAACTCTTTGGTTTAGTATCTCCTCAATGGTATTGAGTTTATTCTTTTCTTCTTCGTTTAGTTTGCCTACAGGAATTCCTGTTTTTTGTGCAATTATTAAGTATAAATCAAGGGCTTCAATATGAGCACGTTTGTCTAAAGCTCTTTTTTCAATTATTTCTAAAAGATTTTCAATATGATTGATGATAGCGTCAGAAGATTCAAATCTTTTTTGATTATTATTATTATCAATAGTAATTAAAAAAGCAGTTTTGTTTTCTAAATCATTTAAGAACCAGTTACATTCATTAATTAGTTGTTCTTCTGATAAACCTTTTTCATTTTGCTTTAATTTCTGCAATTTACTAATAAGCGCAGATTTTTCTTTTAAAAAAATTTCGCCAGAAGTTTTTAGAACTGACATCGTATGGTCAATCAAACTTATAGCCGATTCGGGAAGACTTTTCTCTTTTAAATATCTTTTTGAAAGCCTAATTGATTCAGAAATAGTTTCATCATCAATCTGTATTTGATGATGCTCCTGGTAGGATTTAATCGACTCACGAATCATTCGGAACAAAGTTTCATCGTTGCTTTCTTCGAGTTTTACAATTTCAAACATCCCTGAAAGCCCTTGCTCTTTTTCAATTCTTTTTGAAAATTCATCAATTGTTGAAGTTGCAATAATGTTAAGGCCTTTTGCTAGTTCACCTTTTAAAATATTTGATACGCCTGAATCACTTCCATTTTTGTCTAATAAAGTATGGATTTCTTCTATAATGTATTTCCGTATCGAATATTTGTTGATTAAATAGAAAAGCAGAACTTTTTACTTAAACAACTGATTCAAATTAATTGCTTTTTTCTCTTTTAACTTCTTGACAATTTTAAGAAAAGCTATGGCGGTGATATAGGCATCACCAAGCGCCGTGTGACGATCCTTTTTAGAAATATCAAACTTATCCGCAAGATCATCTAAAGTGTAATGATCTTTTCTTTCGAATAAATGTGATTTGATTAAAGTTCGTTTATATAAAATTCCTGTATCCAATTTATAATTGCGAAGTTCAGGTAAACCATTTCTTTCTAACGCTTTATTAATCATTGTGATATCAAACATTGCATGATGCGCAATGATTATTGAATCTCCTAGAAAATCTAAAAACTGTTGTAAAGCCTCTAATTCACTAGGACGTTTTATTACGAATGCTTTTAAAATACCATGAATCTGCGCTGTTGATTTATCATAATGATCTTGTTCAATGTAAACTTCGAAGCTTTCCTGAATAGATATTTTTCCATTTTGAAGAATCAATGCGCCAATACATAAAATCCTGTCGTTGTCATAATCAAATCCTGTGGTCTCAGTATCTAAAACCACAAAACGTGTTTCTTCAATCGTGATATTTTCGTCAAATAAATTTTCCTCCTTTTTCCAAAAATCAAATAAACTCATAATTAGACTAGATTTGAGATGTTAAAACGAACCGAAATAAGTTCCTGAAGTTCCTTAATAGTTTTAAAAGTACGCTTCAACTTAATTTTTTCCATTTTGGTTAAAGACTCCAATTCGATAAACTGACCAGAATCATGATGTAAAAGACCTTGTTTGGTTCTGAATTTCAACAAAGCTTTAAATGAGTAGGAACATGATAAATACAGTTCTCTATTGTTAGGTTCCAACTCGGCTAATTTCTCAAAACGTTCTGCAGTATTGCTGATTCCTTTAACTGAATGGGATAAAATTAATACGCGCGCCGCATCTGTCAATGGCATCAAAGCTCTTCGTTTAATATCAAAATTATCTTTATTGGCGCCATCTTGTTCAACTAGAAATTGTCTAAAAAAGCCAGTAGGAGATGGGCTTTGCAAAGCACCGCTTACTAAATGCATGTAGAAAATGGGATTTGCTTTTACATCTTCAAAAATATAATTTGATAATTGGCTAACAACTTCAGAATCGCCATAGGTCAAACTATAGTCAAAGAAAATAAAGGATAATAAAACCTCGTTTTTGCCCGGATTTGTGATCCAGTGGTGCACTTGGCTTTTCCACTCGTCAAGACTCATGCACCATTTTGGGTTAGATGCCATCATTTCGGCAGGGCAGTAATCATAACCAATGTCAAAAAGCCCTTTATTGACAAGTCCAGCAAATTTGTGAAAATATACTCTAGTTTCATCTCTAAAAACTTCATTCACATTTTCATAAACAATTGCATTATCCTGATCCGTGTGCAACATTTGTTCACCACGTCCTTGGCTTCCAAGTGCGAGCCAAGCAAATTTTACAGGTGGTGGACTGCTCATTTTTTCTAAACAAATCTCAATGACACGATTGGTGCAAGCTTCGTTGAGCTCTGTAATGATTTTTGTAATCAAAGTCATCGGAATATTTTGGTCAAGATAACCTTGCAATAATTGCATAATGCGATTGCGAATCGGTTTTATTTCTTTTATTTTTTTGGTACGTTTTAAAGCTTTTATTAAAACCGCAGGATTATTTCCGAGCGCGACCATTACATCATGTTTCGATAAAATTCCGACTGCTTTTGTGTTTACAGTTCCGTCTTTTGTTAAGCATAAATGGCTGATGTTGCTTTTCATCATAGCCATTTGCGCCTCGGTAACAGTCATTTTTTTAGGATACGTGATAACAGGTTTTGTCATTATCGTTTCTGCTGTAGTTGTAATCGGAAAGTCACCTGTTACGATTTTATTTCGAAGATCTTTATCAGTTAAAATACCAATTGGCAACATTTCATCTACTATCAAAATCGCACCAACTTTCTTTTTATTCATGATTTTGGCCACATCTTTAACAGTTGTTGAGGGACTGCAAGTGACTATTTTTTTAGAATATTTTATAGGAGCTAAATCAAAAGAATGATTGCTTGAATGGAGATTTTCATTCAACTGGTCGTCATCTCCATACAATTTATCTTTATGAATGTCTGAATACGGATTTCTGGTGTTCGAGGCATAACTTTCGATCAAGAAATTACCAACATTTCTGTTTTCAAGTGCATACGGTTTAAAAACTGCAATCGGAATGGCGTATAATATACTTTCCTCGTGCGCGACAGCTTCCATAATATAATTTTCTTGCGCCAAAAGCGGACGAAGTCCAAAAATATCGCCTTCGTCACACATGTCCAAAACGGTATTTTTAGTGCTCTTTTTCAAAGCCACAGCACCTTTATGAACCACATAAAAAGAATCATGGGTTTTATCATTTTCAGCAAAAATCACCGAATCTTTTTCTTTATATATAATAGAAATCTGCTCCGACAGTTTTTCTAGATCTTTTTGATGAAGAAAATTAAATGGCGGATAATTCTTTAAAAAGTCGGCAACTCTTTGTGAAATGGTGTTTTTCATTTGATCAGATTTGAAATCTAAAAATACTATTTAAAATATAAATGTAAAAGAAACACGTTATAATAATTTGCTGGAAAGTCACAAAGTTACAAAGTCACAAAGTTACTAAGGTTCAAAGGTTCAGAGGTTTTTCAGTTTTATTCGAATCTTTTGTCATCTCGAGAAACGAGGGATCACAGAAGAAACTCAACAAATTATTTCAATAAAAAAGCCCCTTAAAAGGAGCTTTGATAATTTGGTATAGCGTTTAATCAGCTCTATAAACTGTACCGCGTTGCTTTTCTTCAGAACCAACCAAGCCAAATTCAAAAGTATAAGAATCTTTAGCAGTGGTTAAAATCTTCATACTGATTGCTTTTTCTTCGGCCATGTTTTTTGGGTGTTTTTTTTGCAGAATATATTCGCAATCGCTCACCCAGCGAATGGTTGCTGTATCTGTTTTTCCTTCAAAAGTTTCGATTTCGATATCGTCTTTGCGTTCAAAGAAAGTAGTTTTTTTAACTCCATTTACTTCGGTTTCAAATTTGAATTTTCCAGTTTTGAAATCTTTACAATTATGTTCGGCATTATAACAAGATACCAAAGTCAGAAAAGGAAATAAGAATATAATTTTTTTCATTTTGAATTGTGTTGTTTTTTAGAAGCTAACTAGGATTTAGATTTTCAAAAATCCTTTCTAATTAAAAACTAAAAAGAAAATTACAAGAGTAATAAAGGTTAGAAAAAGTAAATTTCGTTTTTTGTTTTGAGGACTCTGTTCTTCGGTTAAACTTGTTTGACAGAATTTAATAAAGATCCACCAACACGTTCCGCCAAAATTTGCATAATATTCTATCATTTTAATCTTTTTAATTCATCGTCTGTAAAGTTCTTGATTTCTTTTTCTTTAGCAAACTTTTCGGCATTGTAATTTCCCGATTTGTTTTTCGGAATCGACAAACTGTTCCATGCGCTGTTTTTCAGTTGTTTGGCATAAAAAACAATTTGTCCAACATGATAAGGATAATGTGCTAATTGACGATTTATGGCTTCAATAACGGTATGACCTTCGTTTCTGATGTAGATTATTTCTGAAAGTTGTTCCGGCTTTAAGCTTTCAAGAGCGTTTTCAAGACAATTCCAGCCTTTGTTCCATAGTTCAAGAACTTCATCTTTGGATTTCAAATCATTTTCAAATTCAGCATCTCGGTTTCGCCATTCTTTTTCACCATCGGATGTTAAAAAATCGGTCCAACGTGAAAGCATGTTTCCCGAAATGTGCTTTATAATTGTGGCAATGCTATTAGTGTCTTCGTTAACAGAAACAAAAAGCTGTTCGGATTCAAGTTGATCTATGGCTTTTTCGCCCAGCATTTTATAATATAAAAACTGTTTTTTAACACTTTCTAAATAAGATTGATCTGCGCTCATATCTAAACAATTTTGATGTCATACTTATCTAATAATCCTGCAATTCCTTCATTAGAAAATTGCGCTTTTTTCATAGGATTAAATTCGGGATCAATTTTGTAATTATAAGCCGTTTTGAAATTGACTCCAGCTAATTGTGTTTCGTTGAATATTGCTCCATCAAGGTCGCAATTGTCAAACATAGAACTTGTTAAGTTAGTTCCAATAAATGTAACTTCGCGTACAGAACAATTGATGAATTTGGTTTTTGGCATTTTTTTATTCGAAAATAAAGCATAGTCCAAAACGCTTTCTTCAAAATGAACTTGAAATAAAAAATCATCACATTCGTTAAAAGCAATTCCTAAAAGTTTGCAATTTCTAAACGTAACATTTTTTAAGCTTGTTCCTGCCAAACTCGTCATCGAGAGATTACAGTCAATAAATTCGCAGTCTAAAAAAGTATTGTAGGCAAAATTACTGTTCGAAAAGTCGCAGTTTTTAAAAACACAATCTTCAAACTCTCGATTGTTTATTTTTTTGTCGATGTAAACAACTTTTTCGAATGTTTTTTGAATGTGAATTAGACTTTCCATGAATGTTTTGTAGCGATTTAAAATCTATTTTATATAGTAGAAGCAAACCCTACAGGTTTTTAAAACCTGTAGGGTTTAATTTTTCGATTTAGTCATTAAATATACCTTTCATTATGATTTTCAATCCTAAAAAGATTAAAACCATAGAGCTAATGCAAGCAACAATTCCAATTCCTAAAACCAGATAATGCCAATTGTTGCCTTGATTTTGAAAAGCATTATAAATCAAAGATGGTCCCATAAACATTAGAGGCAATGCGCCTGTCAAATATTTGATGCCTTTTCCTAGTAATTGTTTATTTGTTGCCATGATTTTTTTGTTTAAAGTTTCGGGTTTCAAGTTCTTCACGTTGTCATCCTGAGCGAAGTCGAAGGACTTTGTACAAAGAAATTGTTTAAGAAGAACCTGTGCTTCGACTTCGCTCAGCCTGACAAGCTTAAAAAAAACTTTTACTTTTTATAATTGTCGACAGCATTTCTTACGCTGCCATATTTTTTTAATAATTCTGATGCTTCGTCATATGAAACTGGAATTTCATCCATGATCATTTTAACGCCACGATCAACCAGTTTTACATTGCTCAACTGCATATCGACCATTTTATTGCCACGCACTTTTCCGAGCTGAATCATAGCGGCAGTCGAAATCATGTTTAAAACCAATTTCTGAGCAGTTCCAGCTTTCATTCTGGAACTTCCAGTGATAAACTCAGGACCAACTACTACTTCAATAGGAAATTGTGCTGTTAATGCCAACGGACTTCCCGCATTACAAGTAATACAACCTGTAATAATATTGTTTTGATTGCAAGTTTCCAAACCGCCAATAACATAAGGAGTTGTTCCCGAAGCAGCAATTCCGATCACTACATCATTTGAATCGATTTTGTGGTTTTGAAGGTCAATCCAAGCTTGTGTAGGATTATCTTCAGCGTTTTCTACTGCACGTCTTATAGCCGTATCACCACCCGCAATTATGCCATTTACTAAATCAAAAGGAACACCAAATGTTGGAGGGCATTCTGATGCGTCAACAACACCAAGTCGGCCTGAAGTTCCAGCTCCAATATAAAATAATCTACCGCCTAATTTTAGTTTTTCAACTATATGCGGAATCAAAGCTTCAATCTGCGGTAAAGCTTTTTCTACTGCGTAGGGAACAGTTTTATCTTCTTCATTAATATTGGACAACAATTCATGAACAGACATTTTCTCTAAATGTTCGTATTTTGAGGCTTGTTCAGTAGTTTTTGTAAATGTCATTTTATCGTTATTTAGACTGGTCAAAATTAATATTTTTTTCTCTGAATCCCGAAATTTAGATTACAAACTCACAAAGATTTAAAGTTTTGTTTGTGATGTTGCGAAAGCTTTCTTACATCTTCATAAAAAGAACTAAAATATTATATTTGTTCAATAATCAAAAAACAAATGGATAAATTAGGCTTTTTAGACGACGTTGCCCGCATTGCTGTCTTCGTTTCGTTATTACTGGCACTTTTTTTACTTACAGTAAAAACGGAAAATAAATTAGCTAATCGTTTATTTGCTTGTTTTATTATTTTCTCGGCGATTGATTTCAGCGGACTTTTGAACTATTGCTATCCTTTAGAATATGTTAATATAGATTTTTTTAGAAGTACAGTATGCTTGCTAGAGATGCCGTTAATTTATTTGTATGTTTTGGCAGTTTGTTATTCTGATTTTCGATTGAAATGGAAGCACTTAATTTATACACTTCCATTTCTGGTTATGAATTTGGTTTTTATTCCGAGAGTTTATTTGAAGTCAGGTCCCGAAAAACAGTTTGTTTTGGATCATTTCAGTACCATGTTTGAGGTTTACTTTTTTCAGATTTTAATCGAAATCCAATATTGGTTTTATATAATCAGCATCTTTCTGATTTTAAGAAAATATAAAAGAATTTATCTCGAAAATTATACCAATCCAAGCACTTCTACCTATAAATGGCTTTTTCAGATGACATGGGTTTTTGTGGTAATGCATTCGATCACGGCCTCAAAAAATTTATTGCGTTATACAGCTTCTCGAGATATTTTTCTTTGGGGAAATGTTTTGATGGTTGTTATGGCTTTAAGTGTGATATGTTGGTTTGTCATGAAAGCATTAAATCATCCGGAGCTTTTTAGGGGAATCAATTCTAATTTGCAATTAACAAAAGAGTTTATTCTCAAAGAAAATAAAGAAACAACTGAAGAGACTGTAGAAGTTGAGGACAAAGCGATTTCATCTCAAATTCTGGCATTAAAAAATTATATGAAAGAAAAGGAGCCTTTTCTGGATCCGTCCCTGACGATTCAGGAGCTTTCGAATCAAATTGATATTCCAGTTCGTGATTTATCGGTTTTAATTAATCACAATATGAACCAGCATTTCTTTGATTTTGTAAATGAATATCGCATTGAAAAAGCAATGGACATTTTAAAAAATCCTTCAAAAAAAGAATTAACGGTTTTAGAAATCTTGTATGAAGTTGGTTTTAATTCGAAATCTTCTTTTAATACTTCATTTAAAAAACATACAAATCTTACACCTACGGCTTATCGAAATGCTATTGTAAATTGATCTTTGATTCTGGTTTTATGAATTAATGTTTAAGAAGCTAAAATATTATATTTGTTAAATAATCAAAAAAAGAATGAATAGAATAAGTTTTTTAACTGCTATGGCCGGAATTTCAGTTTTTGTTTCCTTATTACTGGCCTTCTTTTTACTCACGGTGCAAACAAAAAATAAAGTAGCAAATAGGCTGTTTGCTTGTTATTTGATGTTCTTCGCCCTTGATAATAGCGGTATTTTCATTGACGATAATTTCATCATAAATCATTTTAATTTAGAATTTTTTCGATGGACTGTTTGTGCTTTGATCTTGCCAGCTTTCTATCTCTATGTAGTATCGGTTTGTTTTGCAGATTTTAGGCTTAGGTCAAAACATTTGTTGCATCTAATTCCGTTTGTTTTGACAAATGTGGTTTTCTTGTTCAGGCTTTATCTTTTAAATGATGCAGAAAAAAAACTGTTTTATGTGCATCGTGATCAATCGCCTGAGATGTTTTATATGTTTTTTGTTTTGGGGCTGCAAACAGTCGTATATAGTATTGGAGTATTTTTAGTTTTGAAAAAGTATAGAGAAATATTTCAGGAAAATTACACAAATCCCAGAATTTCTATTTTTAAGTGGTTATTTCAAATTGCTATAGTGCTTTTCTGCATTTATTATCTATCAATAGTTAAAAATATATTTCGCTATGCTGCTCTTGATTTCTTGTGGATTTGGTCGAATACAATCTTGCAGTTGCTAGTTTTGGTAGTGACTTGCTGGTTTGTTTTAAAAGCGCTGAATTATCCGGAACTTTTCAGAGGAATCGATTCTAAATTGTTATTAGCAAAAGATATTCTTCCCAAAGAAAATATCGAAATAAAAGACAGCCAAAGCGAACTAATTTCAAACCAGATTTCGGCATTGAAAGTTTATATGAGAGAAAAAGAACCTTTTCTTGATCCGTCGCTTACAATTCAGGAACTCTCCAATCAAATTGAAATTCCAGTTCGCGATTTATCAGTTTTGATTAATCATCATATGGATCAGCATTTTTTTGATTTTGTAAATGAATATCGCATTCAAAAAGCGATGGAAATTCTAAAAAATCCTTCCAAAAAAGATTTAACTGTTTTAGAAATCTTGTATGAAGTCGGATTTAATTCAAAATCGTCTTTTAATACTTCGTTTAAAAAATATACAAATTTGACACCAACAGCTTATCGAAACGCTTCATAATTAAGGTTTTGTAAAAAGTCGTACTTCATGCAGAATAAAGTCGAACCAATTTCTATTTAGGAAATTGGTTCGACTTTTTTTTGTCGGTCGCCTACGCAGATTTTCTAAGGCAACTTTGCTTCAAATTAATCGAACAAGTTAAAATTAGAAACCATGAAAAAATTACATCTCCTTATCTTTTTAGTATTGCCTTTATTTTGTTTAGCACAATCAACATTAAAAGTAAAAGGAAAAATTGCAAGCGAAACAAAATCTTTAGAATGGGCTGAAGTTTCCATCTCAACAATAGAAGGGAAAATTATTGACGGAACTATGGCAAAAGAAGATGGTTCTTTTGAAATCAATCTTAAAAATGGTTCTTATAAAATTAAGGTAAGTCTTTTGGGGTTTACAGATTATGAAAAAGAAATTTCATTAGAAAAAGATACCGATTTAGGAACTATTGTGCTGCACGAAAGCGAAACAAAGTTAGTTGAAGTTGTGGTTCAGTCTAAAAAGAAAACAATTGAACAAAAAACAGATCGTCTGGTTTATAATCTTGAAAATAATGTTACCAATGTAGGAGGCGATGCTTTAAGTGCGATAAATACTGCTCCAGGCGTTGTAGTGCAAAATAATGCAATTAATATATTAGGAAAAGGAACTTCAAGAGTGATGATTGATGGAAGAATAATTGAATTAACAGGTGAAGAATTGAATAATTTTTTAAAATCGATTTCGGCAAGTGATATCAAGAATATCGAAATTATCAGTAATCCGCCGGCAAAATACGAAGCCGAAGGAACTGGAGGATTGATTAATATTATTATGAAAAAGGGAGCTCGAGATTCTTGGAAAAACACAATTACTACTTCTTACGACCAAAATAAATATGGAATTTTCACTTTGAGAGACAATTTCTTTTACAGTAAAAATAAATTTCGTTTCTCAGCAAGCGTTAATGGGAAAACGGGCTATAAAAATATAGATGAAGTTTCAGATGTTTATTTTGAAGATGGACTTTCAAATCTCAATGCAAGAACAAAAATGAAAAATGAAAGTTTATCAGGAAAACTGGCTTTAGATTATGATTTTTCAGAAAAAACTACTCTTGGTTTTCAAATCTTAAATGATAGAACGAATCCTGATTTTCAAACTGATATTGTTGTTAATAAATACAACACGCAAAATGAATTGCAGCATTACATCCTTAACAACAGTTTTGCAGATAGAGAATCTAGAAATCAAACCTATAATGCGCATTTGATTACAAAGCTAGATCCTAAAAACAGAAAATTATCATTTGATGTAGATTACTTTAATTACATTTCAAAATTTGATCGTGAGTTTGTCGCTAATAATTATACAGCAGATGGAATTTTTGTTGATGTCAATCAATCTGGAAGAAATATTTCAAATCAAGATATTGATAATTTGAGTTTTAAAGCAGATATGGAACATCCATTAGAAGTCTTGAATTTGTCTTACGGAGCTAAAGCAAGTTTTACAAATAGCGTAAGCGATGTGCTTTATTACGATTCAATTACAGGAACTCCAGTATTGGATCCAAGTCAGTCAAACCGATTTAAATACACTGAAAACAATCAAGCTGTTTATATTAATGGAGATAAAAAAATCAATGAAAAATGGAATCTGCAATTGGGATTGCGACTTGAAAATACACAAACAAATGGATTTTCTGAAACGCTGAATCAAGAAACGATAAACAATTATTTTAAGCTTTTTCCAACTGTTTTTGCTTCATACAAAAAGAATGAGAATAATAGTTTCAGTTTAAATTATGGAAAAAGAATCAATAGACCGCGATTTGATTTACTGAATCCTTTCCGAATTTATATCAGCAGTAATAGTTATTCAGAAGGAAATCCGTTTTTGAAACCTTCTTTTAGCGATAATTTTGAGTTTGCACATTCGTACAAAGAAATTCTAAGAACAAGTGTTACCGTAAATTTAATTACAAATGGTTATGGGATTTTGTTTACTTCAAATCCAGAAACAAATACGCAAATTGTAACACGTGAGAATTATTTCAAAAGCTTAAATTATGGCATTGGAGAGACGTATTCGGCAAGTTTTACTAAATGGTGGCAGAGCGAAAATTCGTTGTACTTTTTAGGTGCAAAAACAGAATTTATTAAAGATATCAATGCTACGCCATCAAATAGTTTACAAATTGATTTTACAACAAATAATACTTTTGTTTTGGGAAAAAACACAAAGCTTCAAGTCGATTTTAATTACAGTACACCTTATAAAAGTGGTTTATACGAAATAGGATATACCGCTAGTTTCGATATTGGTTTTAAACAGGATTTGTTTGATAAAACGATGCAAATTGCGTTTTTAGCAAATGATATTTTTAATACTTCTTATTTAAAAGATTTTACTTCGGTTGTAAATGGCGTAAAACAGGTTTATAGTAATAATGAAAGCAACCGATTTGTTCGTTTATCTGTGGTTTACAATTTTGGAAATAAAAAGATTAACGTGAAAGAACGCAATTTCGGAAATCAAGACGAAAGAAAGAGAGCTAATTAATTAATAATTTGTCAATGAGTCAATTAGGAAAATATTTTATTATCTAATTGACTCATTATCTAATTGACAGATTATAAAAAGAATGCCAATAGAATTCCGAGAACGATCATCGAAACTTTGGCAACATTGAATTTATGACCTTCACTGCTTTCAAAAATAATTGTTGATGAAATATGAAATAAAATTCCAATTACAATGGCTGTGATTTCGGTATAATATTCGTTTAAAATTGGTAAAAATTCAGAAGCAATTGTTCCAAGTGGCGTCATGATTGCAAAAGTCAGCATGAAGGCAAAAATGGCTTTTTTATTTAAATCGGCATTGACAAAAAAGGTGGTCAAAATTACCGCAATTGGCAAATGATGAATCGCAATTCCGATGGCCAAACCATGATGATGGCTTACCGGAAAACCTTCTAAAAAGGCATGAATGCACAAACTAATGAATAATAGCCACGGAATTTGAGACATTTTTGCATGTCCGTGAACGTGTCCATGTTCAGCGCCTTTTGAGAAAAACTCCAGTACGATCTGGAACAAAATTCCGACCATTATAAAGATGCCAATATTATGATTGTGAGATTCGTAAACTTCTGGAAGAAGATGCATTACGGTCAATGACAATAAAAAAGAACCACTGAAAGCCAATAGCAATTTCAAATTGGTTTTGTTTTTTGGTTTAATAAACAAAGCCACGCCATATCCTAAAAGTACAGAAAATAAGGGTAGTAGATAATTCATCTTTTTGTTTAATCGGTTTTTGTTTAATTGTTTAATCGGTTTTTGTCAGTTTGTTTAGCGATTAAACAAATTAACGGTTCAACGACTAAACCTATTTAAAAATCATGATTAATCTTTCGCTTTCGGTTTTGTGGAATTTTTTGAGTTTGTAATCTCCAAAAATATCCAAAAGGAAAATTCCAGCTTCGTCCATTAAATCCTGAAAGTCTTTCAAAGTTAGTGCTTTTACTTTTTCTGTAAAATGATATTTTCTGCCTTGGTCTTCAAAATCAATTTCTTTGAAAATATGACCGTCTTCAACATATCTTTTAATATGAAAATCAATTCCGTCAACTGTTTTGACTTCTTCAGGAACAAGAGTTTCGATAACCTGATTTACATTCATAAAATCGATTACCGCAAAACCGTATTCAGATAAACTTTCTTTGATGGCTTTTAAGGTTGTCAGGTTGTCATCGTCGTTTTCGAAATAACCAAAACTCGTAAAAAGATTAAAAATAGCATCAAATTTTTCATCAAACGGCTCACGCATATCATGAACTTTGAAATGAAGCGTTTCGTTGCTATTTTTATTGGCTTCGGCAATACTATTTTCTGATAAATCGGCGCCTAAAACATTAAAACCTAATTGATTTAAATAAATAGAATGTCTTCCTTTTCCGCATGCCAAATCCAATACTTTAGCCTTTTCTGGCAAATTTAGGTAATGCGTTAAGTTGTCCATGAAAATCTGAGCTTCTCTATAGTTTCTATCTTTATAAAGGATATGATAATATGGAGTATCAAACCATGATGTAAACCAGTTTTCGGTATTACGATCTGGATTAGGTGTTGATGAGTTAGGTTCTTCAGACATTTATTCTATTTCAATTAATTCAAAGTCCGGCAAATTTAGTGTATTTTTGCCGAAAAATTACTATTTCGCTACGATACGTATTTATATCTGTATAATAAAATATTATGGCGATTGGCTTTTTTTAATTGAAAAAAAATGGAAGAAAATTTTAAAATGATAGCCAAATGTTTTTTTGGTTTTGAAGAAATATTAGAGAATGAATTGCGTGCGCTTGGTGCTCAAGATGTTGAGAAAGGCGTGCGAATGGTAAGTTTTAAAGGAGATAAAGGTTTTATGTACAAAGCCAATTTATCGCTTAGAACTGCGCTTAAAGTTTTAAAACCAATTTATTCTTTCAGAGCAAATAACGATCAAGCGTTGTACAAAGGAATCTCAGGAATGAATTGGGCTAAATATCTAAACGCCAATCAGACTTTTGTGATTGATACTACGGTGCATTCAACATATTTCAATCACTCAGAATTTGTTTCTCAAAAGTGTAAAGATGCGATTGTAGATCAATTTAGAGAAAGAACGGGTCAAAGACCTAGTATTGACAAACAACATCCAGATTTGCGAATCAACATTCATATTGACAAAGACCAAGTTTCAGTTTCTTTAGATACTTCTGGAGCTTCGCTTCATCAACGTGGTTATAGAACGGCTACGAATATTGCGCCTATTAATGAGGTTTTGGCTGCTGGAATTCTATTATTATCTGGTTGGGACGGACAAAGTCATTTCCTTGATCCAATGTGTGGTTCTGGAACTTTCTTGGCAGAAGCTGCAATGATTGCCTGCAATATTCCAGCAAACATAAACAGAAGAGAATTTGCTTTTGAAAAATGGAAAGACTGGGATAATGATTTGTTTGACAAGATTGTTGATAGTTTGATGAAAAAAACTAGAGAGTTTCATTATACAATTAAAGGTTTTGACAAAGCGCCTAGTGCAGTCAGCAAAGCAAAAGATAATATTAGAAATGCAAATCTTGATGATTATGTAACCATTCACGAAGACAACTTTTTTGATACTGAAAAAGAAGTAGAAGGAAAGTTGCATATTGTGTTTAATCCACCTTATGATGAACGTTTGGATATTCATATGGAAAGATTCTACGCTAGTATTGGCGATACTTTGAAGAAAAATTATCCAGGAACAAACGCTTGGTTTATTACAGCAAATCTAGAAGCCTTAAAATTCGTAGGATTAAAACCTTCAAGAAAAATCAAACTTTTCAACGGAAGCCTTGAGGCGCGTTTGGTTAAATATGAAATGTACGAAGGAAGCAAAAGAACGAAATTTCAAGTAAACGAATAAGTAACAAAGAGACAAAGTGATAAAAGTACAGAGTTAAAACTATGTTACTTTCTCCCTTTGTAACGCTGAACCTCAAAAAAAATGACAAAACTACAAGTAAGAGCTTTTTTATATCAATTAGGAACATTTGCAATTTTATTTATCGCTGGAAGATATGTAATTGCAATGTACACAGGACTAACTGGATTCTGGATTCCAATGACTTCTTTTATTGTTGCCACTATTATTGGACCTAAATTCCAGGCGGTAAGAACAAAAGATGGAGAGAAGCTTTTTATGAAATGGATATTTATAAAAGGAATTAAAGAAATCGGATAACTTTTTAAACAGCACTATGAGGAAAATTGGTCTTATTGGAGGAATCAGCTGGGTTTCAACTGGGGATTACTATAAACTTATTAATGAAGGAATAAATGAAAAGCTGGGAGGGCTTAACTTCTCAGAATGTTTAATTTATTCTTTTAATTATGCTGATATTAAAAAGAATAATGATAACAACGATTGGGATTCTACTTTTAAAATGCTTTTTAAAGGATGCGAATTTTTAAAATCGGGTGGGGCAGAAGCAATTATTTTATGTGCCAATACCATGCATTTAATTGCCGATAAACTTCAAGAGGCTATTGATCTTCCAGTTATTCATATTGCGACGGCGACGGCTCTCGAAATTAAAAAGAAGGAAATTAAGAAAGTTGCGTTGCTAGGAACAAAGTTTACAATGGAACTTGATTTCTTCAACGAAAAATTGACAGCAAAAGGAATAGAAACAATAATTCCGGAAAAACAGGAAGATAAAGATTTTATTCATTATACTATTTTTGAAGAATTAGGCCGAGGATTAGTAACCGAAGAAACTAAAAAGCGTTATTTAGAAATTTCGAATGAATTGATTTCAAAAGGCGCCGAAGGAATTATTTTAGGTTGCACTGAAATTCCTTTAGTAATAAAACCTGAAGATGTTTCGGTTCCTATTTTTGATACGGCTTTGATTCATTCAAAAGCGGCGGTTGATTTTCAGTTGTCTTAATACGATTTAATATAAAATAAAAAACCACGAATTCAATATTTTGAATTCGTGGTTTTTTATTTGTACTAAAATGTTATTTTTTAGGAGCCTCTTTTTTGGTTGGAGCCGGAATAACAGTTTTTTTCTTGTAAATAGGTATAAAGTAAGAAACCGTATAGTTGAATCCAATTCCAAAACTTCCGTCATAAGTTCGATTAAATCCAGGGATGTATAGATTATCAAAACCTTCTGGTTTTGAGTTAACAATCAACATTTTCAGCTGAACACTAAAGCCTACAAATATATTGTTGAATACTTTTGCTTTTACTCCCAATGGAACTTCAATCCAGCCTGCTGTAAGTCCACTGTATTTTTGATGTTCTGTAATTGGAGGCATTTCACCCCAATACGGATTCGGGTTATAGATTTTATAGCTATTTAATTCTTGACTAAAAGTACTAAATCCGCCTCGTAAACCTATTGTAATTAAGTTTTCCATATCAAGCCAGTTTTGATACAAATTGTAATCAAAACCACCTTTTATGTACGTTCCAGTTGCGGTTGAATTTAATCGGTCGTCATCAGTTGTTTTGTCTTCAAAACCAAGTTCGGCAGCCAAATAATATTTTTTTGTCAAACGCCAATCACCAACAAATTCTACTCCTTTATAATCTTTGTCGTAAAAACCACGAGTCAATTTGTACAAATCAACTCCTACACGAAGTCCGTAGCGATCAGTTTTGATGCTGTCGTTTTTTTTCACTTCCTGTAATGCAGGTTTTGCAACAGCTTCAGTTTTGGTTTTTTCGGGAATAATTTCTTTAGTTACTGTAGTTGTCGGTGTTTCTTGAGCATAACTCAAAAACATTGAAAACAATAAGCAAAAACTAGAAAAATATTTTAATGTGTACTTCATTTTCTAATTCTATGTTATAATCATTTACATAAATTTGAGTCATCCAAAAGCCTTTTGAATCGGTATCCTCTTTTACAAATGGACGTGATAACGGCGGTCCATCAGAAAGTGGGTCAAGTTTGAAAATTGTTTTGAATCCGCAAGCTCTAGAGACATAAAGATTTTGACGCGAGTAATTAAATCTCACTTGATCTGTATTTACAGCGGCAGGATTTTCATTGCCAGAATCTAAAATGAAAGTATAGGTTGTAGAATCTGCATCTGTTTTTAACGGAATCGAGATTTTGCTTCCATTTGTCAGATATTTTGCTTCGCCAGTTGCATTTTCATTAAAAATAATTCCCTCAGGCATTCCTTCCCCAATTACTTTTAAATTCGTAACGGGTTTAAGTTGATTATTGGCATCATAAAATTCAATAACTAATCGAGGAGTAGTAGGTGTATTTGGATCGCAAATATCATCTTTTTCACAACTTGATAAGCCGAAAGTAAAAAGCAGTAAAACTGAAACTATTTTTTTCATTTATAATTGATTAGCGAAGTTCTAAAAGTACAACATTTTCGACATGATGTGTTTGCGGAAACATATCTACCGGACGTACTCTGGTAACTTTATATTTTTCGTCCATTAAAGCCAAATCACGTGCTTGTGTAGCCGAGTTGCAACTTACATAAACTACTTTTTTTGGAGCAATTTTCAAGATTTGATCAATTACTAATGCATGCATTCCGTCTCTCGGTGGATCTGTAATAATTACATCAGGTTTGCCGTGTTGCGCAATAAAAGCTTCGTTGAAAACAACTTTCATGTCTCCAACAAAAAACTCACAATTTGTAATGTTATTGCGTTCGGCATTTGCTTTAGCATCTAAAATTGCCTCAGGAACACTTTCTACACCAATTACTTTTTTAGCTTTTTTCGAAACAAACTGAGCGATAGTACCTGTTCCAGTATATAAATCATACACCGTTTCGTTTCCTGTTAATCCAGCAAAATCACGTGTAATTTTATATAATTCATAAGCTTGGTCTGAGTTTGTTTGGTAGAAAGATTTGGCGTTGATGCTAAATTTCAAGCCTTCCATTTCTTCCAAAATATAATCTCTTCCTTTGTAAAGCTTAATGTCTTGATCGTAAATGGTATCGTTTTGTTTTGCATTTACAACATATTGCAACGAAGTAATCTGCGGGAATTTTTCATATAAATGATCTAAAACCAATTCGCGATTTGCTTTGTCATCTTCAAAAAACTGAATCAAAACCATGATTTCACCTGTTGAAGCAGTACGAATCATCAAAGTTCTTAATAATCCAGAATGTTCTCTCGGATTAAAAAAGGCTAAATTATGCTCATTTGCAAATGCTCTAATTTCATTTCTGATGGCATTTGAAGGATCTTCTTGCAAATGACATTTTTGGATATCTAAAATCTTATCCCACATTTTTGGAATATGAAATCCTAACGCATTTCGATTTCCTAGATCTTCAGTGCTTCCAATTTCTTTTTCAGTTAACCAACGGCTGTTTGAAAATGAAAATTCCATTTTGTTTCTGTAGAAAAACTGCTTTTCTGAACCTAAAATATCTTCGAATTCCGGAAGTTCAACTTTCCCAATTCGTTGTAAATGATTTTTAACCTCATTCTGTTTGTAATACAACTGTTGGCTGTATTTCATATTTTGCCACTTGCATCCGCCACAAGCACCAAAATGATCGCAGATTGGATCAATACGGTGTTTTGATAATTCATGAAATTTTACGGCTTTTCCTTCGTAGTATGCTTTTCTTTTTTTGAATGTCTGCACATCAACAACATCACCAGGCACAACATTCGGAATAAAGATTACTTTTCCGTCTGGAGCTTTTGCAACTGATACTCCTTTTGCTCCTGCGTCTAATACTTCAATTTGATGAAAGACAACTTTGTCTGTATTTTTTCTTCCCATAGCGCAAAAATAAGGGTTTGTAAACTTTTATAAATTTAATTTTCAAAATATTTTATCAAATTGTGTAATTTAACACATAAATTAAGTTTAAAAGTTACCTTTGTTTTTTGGTATTCCCCCCCAAATGCCACATTTTTAACCTATAGTATTGTTATTTTTTATGAAGTTATATCATAATTTGTCACAAATAAGCTTTCTAAAAAAGAGCTATGTCTTGAAGTTTTTGTTTGTTGCCTTCATAGGAATACATATCCCTTTAATTGGTATTTTGTTTTTTGTGTTGTTCTCATCACACGATATTTCGGCAATTTCTATTTTGATTTTTGCCTTAATTATGACTTTGGTGGCAACTCTTGTAACCTTGTATGTTTTAAAACAATTGATCAAGCCAATCTCGATTGCTTCAAAATCTCTAGATGATTATCGAAATAATCGAAAACTTTCGGTTTTGCCTACAGAATATACTGATGAGGCTGGTTTGCTGATGCGTAATATTCAAGAATCAATTTATGAATCTGAGAGTTTTATCAATGAAAAACAAGATTTGATCTATATGCTTTCGCACGATTTGAAAAATTTTGCCGGAAATCCACAAGGACTGGCGCGTTTGATTTTAAGCGAAAACCCTTCAGAATCTGTAAAGCATTTGGCCGAATTAATTTGTGAATCGACCAATTTGCAATTTCGATACATTGACAACTTTATTAAACTCTTGAAAGAGCAAGATCAAGTTGCAAATCTAAATCCTGATGCCAAGACACTTGTTTTTTCGAATATTGTACCGTTTATTAATGAGCAAGTCGAGCAAAGACTTTTAGATAAAAATATTACCATGAATCTAAGTTTGGAAACTTCTGAAGCTGAACTTAGAATAGACGAAGGTTTGCTTGTTCAGGTTTTGGTCAATTTGATCAGCAATGCCATCAAGTTTTCTTTTTTTGACAGTGAAGTTAAAGTCCGCATTTATAATGAAGATTCTAAATTAACCATATCAGTCGCAGATAAAGGCGTTGGTTTTGATAAAAATCAAATTGAGGAATTGTTTAAAAAATTCACCAAAATGAGTCGTTTAGGAACCGCAAACGAATTGTCAACTGGAATTGGTCTTTATTTATGCAAAAAGATAATTGAGCGACATAAAGGTACCTTGACTGCAAGCAGTGAAGGAAAAAATAAAGGTGCTGAATTTAAGATTGAATTTGAGCTTTAGTTTTCCTAAAATTATTTATTTCAAAAAGCTGTATTGCGAAGAAAAGTCGGTTTTCCATCTACACAACCAATTCCATCTGGAGCAACAGGAACATCACAGGTCGAGAAAATCCCCCATTTTACATTAAATGATGCTTCCGCCTCTGTATATGATTTTACTTTGGCTAAAAAAACGGTTGTATTTATTTTTTTAGAATAAAGAATATATTGTTTTGGTCCACCACAAGCTTTTGAACCAATTGCTGTAAATGCCCATTCGTTAGAATCAGTACAAGGCGTAGCATTCACTTGCGAAAGCACCACGATTTCTTGATACATTTTTTCTAAGCTTTGAATGTCTTCTTCTTTAGAAGTATTTGAATCGGCATCGTCATTATTGCAAGCAACAAATGTCAAGCAAAATATAGCTATTATAAAACTTAATTTTTTCATGGTAAGTGATTGTCGGTTAGTTTTATATATAGATGGACAAAATCAAAAAAGGTTGCGTAAGAAAGTTTCTAAGGCGCTAAGCGACTAAGGTACTACGTTTAAAATTCGCACCTTAGCGTCTTAGTATCTTAGAGCCTTAGCACCTTAGGCTACCATAAATGATGAACTGATGTTTTGATATATTTTTCGTAAATCGCATTCATTGTGGCAATCTTTTCTGGACTTATTTTCGGAAGATCATAAACTGATAAATTCGATAAAACATGATCTGCTTTTGAAGCGCCGGGAATTATACAGCTAATTTCATTAAAATTCAAAATCCATTGCAAAGCGATAGGAGCTAAGTTTGGGTTTTCTGGAAATAAAGCTTTTAATTCTTCGACCGCTTTTAGTCCCAATTCATAATCGATTCCTGAGAACGTTTCTCCTTTGTCAAAAGCATCTCCGTTACGATTGAAATTACGATGATCTTGAGGTTCAAAAGTGGTTTTTGAATCAAATTTTCCTGTTAAAAGTCCGCTTGCTAGAGGAACTCTCGCAATAATTCCGATATCTTTTTTCTTTGCTTCAGCAAAAAATAATTGAGAAGGACGCTGACGGAACAAATTAAAAATAATCTGAACAGTAGTCACATTCGAATATTCAATTGCTTTTAATGCTTCTTCAACCTTTTCTACACTTACGCCAAGATTTAGAATTTTTCCTTGCTCTTTTAAGCGGTCAAACAATTCAAAGATCTCAGGACGATAATAAACTTCAGTAGGAGGGCAGTGCAGTTGAATCAAGTCTAGAGTTTCTAAACCCATTCTTTTCAAGCTGTCTTCAACAAATTTTTGAAGCACTTTGGGCTGATATCCCTCATTTACATGCGGATTGATTTGGCGTCCACATTTTGTAGCCACATAAATGCGTTCAGAACGAGAGCGCACCACACGTCCAACAGCAGTTTCGCTTAAGCCGTTTTCATAAACATCAGCAGTATCAATAAAATTAACGCCGTTGTCAATTGCTGTGTTTATTAATGCATCAGCGGTTTTATCATCAAATCCTGATCCCCATTTCCCTCCAACTTGCCAAGTTCCAAGTGAGATTTCTGAGATATTAAAATTGGTTTTTCCTAGTTTTCTGTAGTTCATTTCTTTTTTAGTTACAAAGGTTCAAAGTAACAAAGTGACAAAGTTTTGAAGGATGTTTATAAACTTTGTTCCTCTGAAACTTTGTCACTTTGTCACTTTTCTTAATCAAATAAATCCGATGACAAATAACGATCACCGCGGTCGCAGATAACCGCTACGACAACGCCAGATTCTAATTTTTCTGCAATTTTTAAAGCAATAGCAACAGATCCGCCACTACTCATTCCAGCAAAAACACCTTCTTCCAGTGCTAGTCTTTTGGTCATTGCTCTGGCTTCTTCTTCGCTGACATCAATTACAGTGTCTACTTTTGAGGCATCAAATATTTTTGGCAAATATTCTTGGGGCCATTTTCGGATTCCAGGAATTTGTGATCCATCGCTTGGCTGTGCACCAACAATTTGAATCGCAGGATTTTTTTCTTTTAAATAAGTTGAAGTCCCAATAATAGTTCCTGTAGTTCCCATTGCCGAGACAAAATGAGTTACAGTTCCTTCCGTATCGTTCCAGATTTCTGGCCCAGTTGTTTTATAATGTGCTTTCCAGTTGTCGTCATTTGCAAATTGATTCAGCATCAAATAACCGCCTTGAGCTACTTTTTTGTCGGCATAATCTCTTGAGCCAATAATTCCTTCTTCAGCAGGCGTCAAAATTACAGTCGCGCCATATGCGCGCATGGTTTGCGTTCTTTCTTTTGTTGAATCTTCTGGTAAAACCAATTCGATTTCAATGCCGAATAATTGCGCAATCATGGCAAGAGCAATTCCGGTATTACCGCTTGTGGCTTCAATTAATTTGTCGCCTTTTTTGATTTCGCCTCTTTCTAGAGCCGAAGCGATCATGTTGTATGCCGCTCTGTCTTTTACGCTTCCTCCAGGATTGTTTCCTTCCAGTTTCAGCAACAGTTTTACATTCTTATTTTTAACCAAATTGACAGTTTCCATCAATGGAGTATTTCCAATTAGGTTTAGCAATTTTTGTGGACTCATTTTATTTTTTTTCTTTTATTTTTACTTCAGTTGTAGTGGTATTTAAAACAATCGAATCTTCAGGAATTGATTTGGTGATCCAAGCATTTCCACCCACAATACTGTTTTTTCCAATCACAGTTTCACCGCCAAGGATTGTTGCATTGGCATAAATGCATACATTTTTTTCAACCGTAGGATGGCGTTTTGCATTTTTCATGTCTTTGCTCACGCTTAATGCGCCCAGCGTAACCCCTTGATAAATTTTTACATGTTTTTCGATTACTGTTGTTTCACCGATAACAATTCCAGTTGCGTGGTCAATAAAAAACGGAGAGGCGATTTTTGCTCCCGCGTGAATATCAGTTCCAGTAATTCGATGTGCATATTCGCTCATCAATCTTGAAAAAAGCAACAAGTCAAGCAAATATAATTCATGGCTTAATCTGTAAATGGCAATGGCATAAAAGCCTGGATAGCCTAAATAAACTTCATCAATACTGTTTGATGCTGGATCATTTTCAAGGATATATTCAGCATCCTGATTTAGTTTTTCTAAAACAGCAGGAAGTTTTTCAAGGAATTTGTCCCAAATGGATTCACATAAATTTTCTGGTTTTTTGCAAGCCAAAACCGCAATTTCCTTAAAGCGAATTTCAAGATCGTTGATGCTCTCGTCTAAGGCTGCATTCGAATCAAAAAGAGTGTAAAAAAGCTTTTCGGTAAAGTCTTCTGTTTTAGTTTTAATACCGTAGTTTATGTTAGAATGGCTCTTTAAAGCCTTTATGTTTTGTATGATACTTTCTTTAGTCACAATTGTAAAAATTGAGTGGATAATTTTGAAACGTTAAAAGTAAGGCGTTTTTTGTAAATAAGGGCATGAATTAACTAAAGAAATTTTGCGTTGCGGCTTGTATTTGTGATATTAAAAAGATTGCTGAATCATGTAGTATCATGTAACTCCTAAGAAGTTAATTGCTTAAATTAGCTTTATAAAAATTTATAAAATGAAAAATAATTCAACTTTTAAAAGTGCAATCTCGGGTACTGAATTTTCAGAAAGTGAGAAAATCTGCGGAAAAGTGATTCATGACCCTATTTTAAGCCTTATAATCAAAGATCATCCTTCGTTTTGTGATGAAGATTGCATATCGGTTCACGAGCTGAATGAATACCGCCAAAAGTATATTTCGAATTATTTGTCCAGAGAAATAGGAATGCTTTCGGATCTTGAAAAAAGCGTAATTTCTTCGCTAAAAGAAGATAAATCAATAGTAAGCATTGTTGAAGATGAAGAAGAAACTCGGAATCTGGGGCAGAAAGTAGCTGATCAAGTTGCTGATTTTGGAGGAAGCTGGACTTTTATCATTTCATTTGTTCTTTTTATCGCGATTTGGATTGGTGCCAATGTTTATATTTTGATGAATAAAGGGTTTGATCCGTATCCATTTATTCTTCTTAATTTGATTTTATCCTGTATTGCGGCCTTGCAAGCGCCAGTCATTATGATGAGTCAAAATCGCCAAGAAGAAAAAGACAGAAATCGTGCTAAAAAAGATTTCATGATCAACTTGAAATCTGAATTGGAGATCCGAATGATTCATGACAAAATCGATCATTTGATTATGCATCAACAACAAGAATTAATAGAAATTCAAAAAGTTCAAATTGAAATGATGAATGATATTTTGAATCAGATCAAAAAATAATTCTTACAAAAATCAAAAGTAAAAATGCTTGAGATAATAACCGCCGATTACCAAAATGAGGTTTATAAAAGCAAAGTTCCAAATTGTTTTTTTGTGTTTTTTTGATTTGTCGAAAAAGTAAAAAATCAGAAATACAAAAAACAAAAGGGTAGAATAAAGTGCTGGATACATTTTGAAAGCACCTAAAAAGTCGCCTTGAAAAAGTAAGAATAAAGCGCGCTGAAAACCGCATCCCAAACAGTCAAATCCGAAGAGCATTTTGAAGAGGCAAGGAACCATGTAGTTTTCTAAATTCACAAGAGGTGTTTTTTGCAATTTTACAAAAAAATATTGGATATGATTTTAGAATAAGCAGAGTGCTATTTTAAAGTTTTATATTTTTGAAATCTTATATACTAGAAAAAATGAAAGCCTTTAAAATTTTAATAATGATTCTTGCCATTGGAGTAGCGCTTTATGAGCAAGTTTCTGAAGAAAAAAATATCTATATCATGATTATTGCAATTGTAGTTTTCATGTTTGGAATGATGCAGCTGAGTGCAAAAACGCCAAGTAAAAATCAAGATAAAGACGAGCAAGATGTTGAGTAAGGGAGATAAGGTTTCGGTTTTGGACGAAGCCATTAACGGAACTGTGGTTTCGGTTAAAAACAATGAAGTTTTGATTGAAACTGAGGATGGTTTTATGATGACATTTTTTGTCAATGAATTAGTTAAAATTCAAGAAACCAGTAATTTAATGGATTCTATTAAAAGAGTCAATTTAGATGAAGTCAAAAAAGAAAAAACAGAGCCAAAACCGCGCAGTTTTGTAAAAGAAAAGAAAGATAAACGCGATATTGCGGTTCCAGAATTTGATTTACATATCGAAAAGTTAGTTCCAAATAAACGCGGTATGTCGAATTATGATATTTTGACTTTGCAGACAGAAACTGCAAAAAGACATATTGAATTTGCAATTAAAAACAGGATCCCAAAAATTGTTTTTATTCACGGCGTTGGTGAAGGAATTCTAAAAGCTGAACTTGATTTTTTATTGGGTCGTTATGACGGATTAGATTTTCAGGATGCCAATTATCAAAAATACGGGCTTGGAGCAACCGAAGTTTATTTTAGGCAAAACAATAAATAAGTATATTTTTTAGGCGTTAAAATTGCTGTTTTCAAAGCATAAAAAAACATCCGTTTTTCGATTTGATTCTGTTACAAAATCAGACTGAAAAACGGATGTTTTTTTGTAAGAATTTAAAAGCTTTTTTGCTTGTGTTTTTTTAAATTGAAATTAAGGCTCAACAGTAGTTACTATTCCTAAAACAAACTCAGTTGCAAGTTTGAAAGTGTTGTTGCCTTTTTTCAAAGTAGCATTTCTTAATACAACTTTATGTTTGTATACTTTTTGTGAATGCGTAGTAGTTACCTCAATAATTCCACTTACATTTTCAACACCGGCAACACCAACCCAAGTATCTTTTACAGTTGGACTTGTAGGCGTAACAGCTGTACAATAATAGTCTTTTGTTATTTCAGGTAAATTGGTATTGTAAGTTCTGTAGTAAACATTATTCGAAATGACTGCAGGAGTCCCTCCAGAGTTTAAATTAATCAAACTTTTTCTAGGTATACCAACTGGAGTATCTGTATTTACGATTAAATTTTTATCAAGATTTTCGATTACCAATGAGTTTGATAAATTGTTGTTGTAAACTTTAAGTTGTACATCACAATATTTAGCAACTTCATCCGTAAAAGCAACAACAACAGGAGTTACAGTAGTTTTAAAATCTCCAAAAACAAAATTGTCTTCAACTTGAGTTGGTCCTGGTTTAGAAAACGTAATTCCATTGAAAGTAATATTGTGATTGTAGCCCTCAATTTCTGTATGCCCATCTGTTGGAGCGGGAGTTTTGTAAACTGCAGTAGTAACAATTTCTATTTTACCGCCAATTGCATACCATTCTTGATTAATATTTGGTGTAGCTGGTGGTATTGCATCACAAATATTTGATTTTGATATTGTTCCGTCATATGTTCTGTAGAAAAAACGATATTGGCTATTATCAAGCGTGTAAGTTAAAGTGTCAGGTTGAGTTGCAAGTTGGTTTTCAGGCATTTGCAATATTAAAGCCTCCTGAGGTTTAAGCTTATAAATTAATGTATTAGTTGCATCACAACTTGTTGCCGTGACATCTTTAAAATCAATATTTTCTACCGTTAAATCTCCATCATCACAGCCATTTAATAGTAGCGCAAATAATAGAAGGCTTGCATATTTTTTCATCATAATTTTATTTGGGTCAAAAATAGTGAAAAATTTGGCAAATGATATTGAAGATTGGACAATTGATATTTCTTAACTTTGCAGCAATGAAAAAAGTATATCTAGACAACGCCTCTACAAGTGCTATGCGACCTGAAGTGATTCAGGAAATGACGAAAGTGATGACAGAAGATTTTGGTAATCCGTCTTCTACACATAGTTTTGGACGAAATGGAAAAACCATTTTGGAACTTTCAAGAAAAAGCATTGCCAAGGATTTAAATTGTTCTGCTCAGGAGATTATTTTTACTTCGGGCGGTACTGAGGCTGATAACTGGATTTTGCGTTCTGCTGTTGAAGATTTAAAGGTGGAGCGAATCATTACTTCAAAAATTGAGCATCACGCCGTTTTATATACTGTTTTAGCGTTAGAATCTGATTACGGGATTCAAATTGATTACGTCAATGTCAATCCAGACGGAAGCATTGATTTGACGCATCTGTCTAATTTGCTTTCAGAAGATAAAAAGACAATTGTGAGTTTGATGCATGTAAATAACGAAACGGGAGCAATTTTAGATCTTGAGCGTGTTGGAGTTATCTGCAAGCAATATAATGCGTTGTTTCATTCTGATACCGTCCAGTCTGTGGGGAAAACCGAGATTGATCTTCAAAAAATCCCAGTTGATTTTATCGTCGCGAGTGCACATAAATTTCATGGGCCAAAGGGAACTGGATTTGCGTTTGTTCGAAGAAATTCTGGTTTACAGCCTTTGATTTTTGGAGGCGAGCAGGAAAAGGGTCTGCGCGCTGGCACAGAAGCCGTACATCAAATTGCAGGAATGGCAAAAGCATTATCGCTTTCGTATGAAAATCTGGATCAGGAAAGAGCTTATATTTCAGGTCTGAAATCATATTTAATAGAACAATTGGAAGTTCACTTTCCAGATTTCAGAATAAATGGAACAAAAGATGATTTCTATAATATCATCAATATAATTCTGCCTTTTTCTTCAGATAAAACTTCAATGCTTTTGTTTAGCCTCGATATGAAAGGAATTGCGGTTTCAAGAGGAAGCGCCTGCCAGTCAGGAAGCATCAAGCCATCGCATGTTTTAAAAGAAATGCTTTCGGAGACCGATTTAAAATTACCAAATCTCCGAATTTCATTTAGCCACTATAATACCAAAGAAGATATCGATTGGCTTATTGAGAGTTTGAAAATGGTCTGAGCTTTTTTAATTGACAATTGATAATTGTCAATTGTCAATTTCACAATTATTTACGTATTACCTTGACCTGCGAATCGTTTGTCAATTTGATTATTGTAGATGATTTTCCGTTTATTTTGTCTTGATTTAGTTTTACAACATAATCAACGCCATTAACGATTTCAGGACTAATATCTTTAAAAGCAATTGGGGTAGGTTGTCCAGAAATATTTGCAGAGGTAGAAACTAACGGTTTTTTCATTCTTTCCATCAATTTAAAGCAGAAAGGCTCTTTTACCAAACGAACGCCTAATGATTTATCAGCAGCAATAATATTTGGGGCAACATTTCGCGCATCATCCAAAATCAAAGTGGTTGGTTTGTCTGATAAATCCCAGATTTGCCATGCAACTTCAGGGATGTTTTTAAAAACATTGTAGATCATTTTTTCTCCATTCATCAAAACAATCATGCTTTGTGTTTCAGCGCGCTGTTTTAATTTGTAGATTTTTGCAACTGCCTCCGCATTAGTAGCGTCGCAACCAATTCCCCAAACGGTATCTGTTGGATACAGAATGATCCCGCCTTCTTTGATGACTTCGTAAGCTTTGATTATTTCTTCGTTCATGATAAAAAAGAATAGTATTATGATGCAAAAATAATCTTTCTAGTTGGTAAAAAATGGAAATTTAATTGACAATAATCCAGTTTTTGTAATTTATAAGGTTATTTTTGTCCCAAAGTAAGAATTTTCAAAGAAACGGTTAATTAAGCGATTTTTTGAAGTCTAATTTAATTTCAATCCTGAACAAAATATGTCTAAAAAACTAGTAAAAGTAGTTATTCCTGTTTACAAGGAATATTTTGGTGAACTTGAAGAAAAATCATTTTTACAATGTTGTAAAGTCTTAAAAGATTATGAAATTGTAATTGTACATCCAGAAGGGCTAAATCACTCTTACCTTTCAGAAAAACATAATAATTTGACTTTCAAAAGTTTTTCTAAGCACTATTTTGCAACGATTGACGGTTATAATGAATTATTGTTGACTCCAATTTTTTATGAAAGCTTTTTAGATTCTGAATATATTTTGATTTATCAGCTAGACGCTTTTGTGTTTAAAGATGATTTGGCCAAATGGTGTGAAAAAGGCTATGATTACATTGGTGCGCCATGGATTGCTACTTCAACAGATTCTTTCCCGATGAATGTTTTTAACACAGTGGCTAGATTATTTCGTTCTAAAAAGAAAAACGAACGCGAGCAAATTTTCTTTAAAGTTGGCAATGGCGGATTTTCATTACGCAAAGTGGCCTCGCACTATAAAATTTCAAAAGAACAGGAGCAATTTATTTCTGGTTTTTTAAATGAAAAAAAGAAGAAATTATATGCGACCGAAGATGTTTTTTGGTCTTTGAAAGCGGTAGAATTTGATCCAAATTTTAAAATTCCAGATTACAAAGAAGGTGTTTATTTTGCAATGGACAGGAAACCTAATTTAGCGATGAAATTGACAAACAATGAACTCCCGTTTGGTTGTCATGCAATAAACAAACCTAAAGTAATCGACTTTTGGAAACCTATTTTAGAGCGATATTAAAAAAATATTGCTTAACTTTATTAAGCAAAACTGTTTGAAATTTATAAAATTGTATAATAGTATGCTATTTTTTTTAATGCTAAAGTATTGATTAATAAGTGCTTTTTTTCGATTTTATTTTTTTTTTAAATTTTTACGTTAAACCTTTTTGTTTTCTCGATATCTAATGTATGTAAAAACAGGTTTTATAAAAGTAATATAAAAGCAAAAAGCCCGTTTTTCAATTGGCAAACACGTATTTTTTAAACTAAATTATGTGTTTGAAGAAATTAAAAGAAACAAAAAAACAAGTTGCGACAAGGTACTGCATATAATTAGATTAGTTATGTATATTTTGTTGACTATAAAAAATCATAAATGAATTTTAGAGTAAACCCTATTTTTATCGACGCTATCTCATCTATTCTCAGCATTACTAGAAATTTTAGTATGTCGGGAGTTGTTTTTGGTAATGGACAACGTAATATTATTAAGTTGTTTGAGCTTGATGGTAAAACGGTTAATATCAAGTCATTTAAGATTCCTAATTTAATAAACAAAGTTGTTTATAAATATTTTCGAAAATCAAAAGCAGAACGTTCTTATGAGTATGCTACAATTTTGTTGAGTAAAGGTATAGGAACTCCTGAACCAATTGCATTTGTTGAGAACTTTAATGCATTAGGTTTAAGAGACAGTTATTATGTGAGTGAACATTTAGTAACAGAATTGACTTATAGAGAACTGATACTGATTCCAGATTACCCAGATGGTGACAATATTTTAAGACAGTTTACCAGATTTTCTTTTGATCTGCATGAAAAAGGGATTGAGTTTTTAGATCACTCTCCAGGAAATACTTTGATAAAAAAGGTTTCAGATGATAAATATGAATTCTTTTTGGTTGATTTGAATCGAATGCAATTTCATGAAAGCATGAATTTTGAACAAAGAATGCATAATTTACGACGTTTGACGCCTGAAAAAGAAATGATTGCTGTAATGAGTAATGAGTATTCTAAAGTATATACTGAAAAAACAGAAGCTGAGATTTTTGAAAGAATGTGGCAACAAACTTGCGATTTTCAGGAGAAATTTGGAAGAAAGCAAAGACTTAAAAAGAAATTAAAATTCTGGAAAAAATAATAAAATTCCGCCTTTGCTTTTTCAAAATATAATTGACTATAAATGTTCTTTTAAAAAGAATAAGATTTGATCTTTGAACAAATCAGGAGTGAATTTAGTATATAGCTCAAGAGTGTTAGGTTTTACTTCTTTGTCTCCCAATTCACTAAATAACTCTGGTTTGAAATCATTTAAGTGTACAGAAAGATTTTGTTTGCCGTCTTCAAAAGTTGCCCAGTCATTTTTGTCAACATGAGGCGAGAAAATAATGAATGAAGGCTTGTTAAGTGCTTTTGCCATATTTATTGCGCCTCCATCATTTCCTATAATAACATCACACAAGTCCATTATAGCAATAAATGAGCTTAAAGTTCCGGCTAATAAATCAAAATGGATTTTTCCTTTAGTTTCGGCTGAACAAAGATTGTAAATTTTTTGAGCATCTTCGATTTGGCTCGGGAAGTAATTGAACAAAATAGTAGCATCGCTATTTTGGCCAATATATTCTACTACTTCGGCCATATATTCTAAAGGATATGTTTTTAGTTTTTCGCTTCCCAAAAGGCTGATCATTACAATTTTCTTGCTTCTGTCAACATTATGTTTTTCAAATAAATCTAAAGCTTTTTGCTCTTCTACAGGGTCGACATACAATTTTGGATAAGGATCAATTGCATTATTATCCAGTTTGAGAGGTTGCAACAATAGCAAACGATTGTCTATTGCCTGACCATATTTTGTTTTGGTTTCTTTTGATAATCTTGGAAGATTATGATTGTAAAATAATGAAGAATACCATTTGTAATACGATATTTTGGTAGTCGCGCCTGAAAATAATGTAATTAGATTTGTTTCTAATTTACCATAAACATCAATTAAGACATCATATTTTTTAGCTCTGATCTCAAAAAAGAATTTGAATAATGATCCATATGATTTGCGTACCTCGTTTGGCAATAGTATTATAGAATCAATATTTGGATTACCAATTAATACATCCTTACAGTTAGGGTAACACATGAAATCTATAGTAGAGTCGGGATGTGCTTTTTTTATACTATTGCAAAGGATAGAAGTTAGTAGAACATCTCCAATTCTTTTTTGCTGTATAATTAATATTTTCATCTTAAGTTCAATTTGTGTGCTTGTAAACTTTCGTTTTGTTTTTTAATTAATTCGAATAAATCAATCCATATTGCGATATAATAGCCATAGAATGAAATAACGTTTTAAAATAGAAAAAGCGCAAATGTAAGCTAAAATAAATCCTTCACGGCCGTTTAGGAACCCTAACTTTAGAAAAAATTGACTAAAAAAAACGTAAAATGGCTTTATAAAAAAATGATAGATATTCGGCCTCTTGTTTTTCTTAAACAAAATTTGAGCTTCTTCTTTTCGAATCACATTTAGTCTGTTGCTAAAATCATCAAAGTCTTTATAGGCAAATGATGCTATTTTGGTTTTGAAAAGTTTTGGTTTTTTAAACCAGCTTGTATCAACGCTTTTAGAATACGAATGTCTTGTTTTGTCAAAAAGCAAGAGTTTTTTTCGGTTTAAAAACACCCCATATTTTATTGTTTTTCCAAAGAAAAATAGAGTTTGTCCAGAATAATAGCTTGAAGCCGTTTTTTGCTTGGAAATTTCAGAACTTATTTCATTTACAAGTTTCTCGGGAAGATGATCTGTACAACTAACTAATAGAATCCAATTATTTTTAGCAGATTCAATGGCTAATTTTATACAATCATCTTTAAAGCTATTATTTTGCTCAATAATAGTCGCTCCTAATTCTTGTGCAATTTCAACACTTTTATCTGTACTGTTATTGTTGATTAGGATGATTTCATTGGCAAATAATAAATTTTCAAAATGTTTTTTTAGGTAAGTCTCATCATTATAACAAAGTGAGATTACAGTTACGTTGTTGGCAGACACGATTTCTAAATTTTTGACCAAAAATAATCTTAAAAAGTATAACTTTGTTGAAAATTATTCAAAATGTCTAAATTGCCAATTTTAATGTATCACAATATATGTCAGTCTGATGCGGATTGTAATAAATTGACAGTTTCATTGCAAAATTTAGAACGCCAATTTCAATATTTAAGCGATAATAATTTTCAGACATTTCATTTTTCTGAGTTGGAAAAAATGAAAGCTATTCCTTCAAAAAGCATCGTATTAACCTTCGATGATGTTACAGAAAATCAATTGATTTATGCTTTGCCTTTATTAGAAAAGTATAAATTGAAAGCTAGTTTTTTTATTCCTTTTCAATACATCGGAAAGACCGATTCATGGAATGAAGGTAATGGAGAATTGGCACAAAAAATTATGACTATTGAACAATTAAAACAATTGCCAACAGAAATAATCGAACTTGGATATCATTCTTATGCCCATAACAAATATCAAACCCTGAGCCCTTCAGAGATTGCAGATGACTTCTTGAAGTGTGAAGCTGAAATTGAAAAACACAATCTCATAGTTTATCCTGCACTTGCTTATCCATATGGAAATTATCCTAAAGAAGTTGTGGCAAAAGCAAATTTCAAGAAACAGCTTAGCGAGAATAAAATGCGATTTGGATTAAAAATAGGCAATCGTCCTAATACATTTCCGTTTAAAGATAATCATGAAATTAAACGAATTGATATTAAGGGATTGGATAGTTTTGTGGTTTTTAAACTAAAAATTAAATTTGGTAAATTGAAATTATTCTAATTTTTTTTCGATCAATACCATTTTTGCATATCTAGAAAAAACACCATAAGCATCAATTGCTGCGGCTGCTAATCCAGGAACTCCATCTAGATAAACTCTTTTTACAAAGTAAGTGTGGAAAAAACGATAAAAGGGTTTAAAAAATAAAAGCCATAATGTTGCTTTTTTGCCTTTTTCGGATGACATTTTTGCCTGAAACCAAGCGTATTTATCTTTTTTGCTTATAAAATTAAATAAGCCTTTATAGGTAAGATGAACCATGTAGTTTTTTAAAACTGGTGGTTTAGTTTTTAAAACTAGTTTTTCGTGTACTTCATTTACAAAACGAATGTTTTCATTTTTCATCAGGCGAGTTACCTTATCTGTGTAATGAAATAAAAAACGATCCATAAAAAAATGAGGAAACCAAATTCGGTAAGCTACAGATTTGTCTGAATTAATGCTTTCGATGATTTCATCTCTAAGTTCAGCGGTAACTCTTTCATCGGCATCAAGAAAAAGAATCCAATCTCCAGTTGCAGATTTAATCGCATGATTTCTTTGGCTACTATAGTTATCAAATTTTCTGTAAATAAGTTGGACACCCAGATTTGAAACAATTTCAGGAGTTGAGTCTGTGCTGTACGAATCTAAAACAATTATTTCATCAGCAAATGCAACCGATTTGATGGCATTGGCAATATGGGATTCCTCATTATAGGTTAATATAATGACAGATAATTTTTTATTTTTAATAGACATAAACGGGCAGTTTTAAATCTTGTAAAATTTGTGCAATAGTATAATTTTTTTTCTGATTATGTAAAAAAAAAATCCAAATTCCAATTATTACATTGGAATTTGGATTTTTGAATTGATTTTTATTAAAACTACACCGCAACGTCGTATTCGCGAAGGGCATTGTTTAATGAAGTTTTTAAATCTGTAGATGGTTTTCTAGTACCAATGATCAAAGCACATGGAACTTGGAATTCTCCAGCAGCAAATTTCTTAGTATAGCTTCCAGGAATTACAACAGAACGTGCAGGAACAAAACCTTTCATTTCAACAGGCTCATCACCAGTAACGTCAATGATTTTTGTTGAAGCAGTCAAACAAACGTTAGCACCAAGAACAGCTTCTTTACCAACGTGAACACCTTCAACAACGATACAACGAGAGCCGATAAAAGCACCGTCTTCAATGATTACTGGAGCAGCTTGTAATGGCTCTAAAACACCACCAATTCCAACACCACCACTTAAGTGAACATTTTTGCCAATTTGTGCACAGCTTCCAACAGTTGCCCAAGTGTCAACCATAGTTCCTTCGTCAACATAAGCACCAATATTTACATAACTTGGCATCAAAATTACGCCACTAGAAATATATGCTCCATAGCGTGCAACAGCATTTGGCACTACACGAATTCCTTTTTCAGCATATCCTCTTTTTAGCAACATTTTATCGTGGTATTCAAAAATACCAGACTCCCATGTTTCCATTTTTTGAATTGGGAAATACATAACAACAGCTTTCTTTACCCATTCGTTTACTTGCCAGCCATCGCCAACTGGTTCAGCAACACGTAATTTTCCTGCATCTACTAGTTCGATAACTTCTCTGATAGCGTCAGTTGTAGCAGTTTCTTGTAATAAAGCTCTGTTTTCCCAAGCTTGTTCAATTATAGTCTGTAAAGAATTCATAAGTTTTAATTTTTGGCAAAGATAGCTTATTTGTGCAAAAGCTAAAAAGTAAAACCTTTTTGAAAATGTTATATATGTAACATTTTGTTTTTAATTTGATAAATAAAAATTTCATCTATGAATTATTTGTTTTCTAAAACTACCTCTAAAAGTTTTTTTTATATCAAAATATGACAAAAATCAGATTTCGTCTTTTTTCTTCAGATTAATTTCGCGCCGTTAATTTCAATGAAACAATTGGAATTGATAAAACTATTCCAAAACAAATTATATAAGCACGACATTATGAATCAGGAAAATCAGCTTCAGGGCAAAATTGTGGTAATCGATAAAGAAGTTACTTGGGACAAAACGCAGGTAATCATGAGTAAAACAAATGCCTTTGGTATTATTGAATATGCTAACGAAGTATTTGTCGATGTTTCTGGTTATGAAGACTATGAATTAATGGGACAACCTCATAATATTATACGTCATCCTGATATGCCAAAAGTTATTTTTAAAGTATTATGGGAGAATCTCAAACAAGGAAAAAACTTTCATGCAATCGTAAAAAATTTAGCAAAATCAGGAAGGTATTATTGGGTTATTACCGATTTTGAAATTGCAAAAGACGAAAATGGTGTAATTGTCAATTATTTCGGAAGACGTCAATCGGTTCCTCAGGAGGTAGTTTCGCTTCATATTGAACCTTTGTATAAAAAGCTTTTGCAGATTGAAGCAGCAAGCGGTGTCGAATTCAGTGAAAAATACTTGATTGGATTTTTAGAAGAGAAAAAAAGATCCTATGTCGAATATATTAAGGAGTTGATTCTTGAGCATGAAAAAGCACAGTTGAAGTTTGCGCAATATGAAGAACAATCAGATGATGAAGAAGAGGAGGGAAGAGGTTTTTTTAGAAGATTATTTAATAGGTAGATTCGATTTTTTAGGTTTTGAATATTTTGGAAAAGATCCGTTTTTGAATTTAAAAGCGGATTTTTTTTGGTTTACTTTTTCAGTTTTAGATTAGAACGTGTTCTGTATGCGATTTGGAAAAGCTAGAGCTAAAATGATTACCTTTGAAAAAAATATAAAATGCCAAGAATCCTCTCCATAGACTACGGACAAAAACGTACCGGAATTGCTGTTACTGACGAAATGCAAATTATCGCTTCGGGTCTGACTACGATTCCAACGCATACTTTAATTGATTTTTTAAAAGATTATTTTGCTAAAGAAAAAGTAGAAGCCGTTTTAATTGGTGAACCAAAACAAATGAACGGTCAACCTTCAGAAAGCGCTTCTGTAATTAAAGGTTTTGTGACGCACTTTTCAAATATTTTTCCAGAAATGAAAGTGATTCGAGTGGATGAGCGTTTTACTTCAAAAATGGCATTTCAAACCATGATCGACAGCGGACTCAGCAAAAAACAGCGTCAGAACAAAGGACTGATCGATGAAATTTCTGCAACGATTATGCTTCAAGACTATCTTTCTTCTAACCGATTTTAGGTTTCAGGCTTAAAAATTTCACTTTATTTAGAAAAAAATATGATTTCCTAACTTTTATCATGCAAAATTTAGTTTTTTTTTGCGATTGAAAAAAGTACCTTTGCATTTTTAAAAACAATTACTGTTATGCCTGACAATACAATACGTTCCAATAGTGATGTCGTGCTTATTGGAGCTGGAATTATGAGTGCAACTCTTGGATTAATTTTGAAAGAGCTGCAACCGGATATTAAAATTGAAATTTACGAAAGATTAGATGTTGCAGCGGCTGAAAGCTCTGATGCTTGGAATAACGCAGGAACCGGGCACTCTGCTTTTTGTGAATTAAATTATACACCAGAAAAGGCAGATGGAAGTATTGATCCTAAAAAAGCAATCAGTATAGCAGAATCTTTTGAAATTTCACGCCAATTTTGGTCTTATTTGGTACAGGAAAATAAAGTTCCTTCTCCAGAAAATTTTATAAAAAGTGTTCCTCATATGAGTTTTGTATGGGGTGATAAAAACGTTGAATATCTAAAAACAAGATTCGCGGCTTTACAAAGCAATCCTATTTTTTCTGAAATGGAATTCAGTACTGATTTTGAGCAGTTGAAAAAATGGATGCCATTAGTGATGGAAGGTAGAGAAGACAATCAGAAATTGGCTGCTACTTATATGGAAATTGGTACCGATGTTAATTTCGGGGCCTTGACCAGAAGCATGTTCAATTATCTTGAAAAACTAGATGGCGTAAGTTTATATTTTAATCATGAGGTTAAAAAATTAAGACAGCGCGAAGATAAATCTTGGAGAATTAAAATAACGGATCTATCAACTGGACAAAAACGTAAAGCTTATACAAGTTTTGTATTTATTGGAGCAGGAGGTGGTTCATTGCCATTATTAGAAAAAGCAGATGTTCCAGAAGGAAAAGGATACGGAGGATTTCCAGTAAGTGGTCAATGGCTGAAATGTACAAATCCAGAAGTTATTGCAAAACACCAAGCTAAAGTTTACGGAAAAGCAAGTGTTGGAGCGCCTCCAATGTCTGTTCCGCATATTGATACACGTGTAATTGATGGCGAAAAAGCATTGCTTTTCGGTCCGTTTGCAGGTTTTTCAACTCGTTTCTTGAAAAATGGTTCTTACTTAGATTTACCATTGTCTATCAAGTCAAACAATTTAATCCCGATGTTGGCGGCAGGATATCACAATATTCCGTTGACAAAATATTTAATCGAACAAGTGCGTCAGTCACCAAAAGACAGAATGAAAGCGCTTCGAGAATATTTGCCTTCAGCACGTTCTAAAGACTGGAAACTTGAAAAAGCAGGACAACGTGTGCAGGTTATCAAAAAAGATGAAAAAGAGGGTGGGGTTTTGGAATTCGGTACTGAGGTAATCAATACGCATGATGGAACTCTTGCAGTACTTTTAGGAGCTTCTCCTGGAGCATCTACGGCAGTAGCGATTATGGTAGACCTTGTAAGCAGATGTTTTGCAAACCAAATCAAAACACCGGAATGGGAAGCAAAATTGAAAAAAATGATTCCTTCTTACGGTCAAACTTTGAATGATAAACCAGAACTTTTGGCTAAACTTAGAAAAGAAACTTCAGAGACTTTGAAGCTTAAATAAGCCTTAAGATTATATATAAACAGCAAATCCAGATGAATTAATCTGGATTTGTTGCTTTTAGTTCTTTTGTAATTTTTAAAATCTTTTCGGCTAAGTTGCTCATCCAGATTAACTGCTCAATTACCAATTGCGCTTCTTGCATTTTGGCTTGGCGCGTTTCCTTATCAAGTTCGTCATCTTGAGCAAGTCGAGTAAAGTTTTTGCGTTTTAATTCTTCAAATTGTAACGTTACATCTTCTTTTTCGAAAAACGTATCCTTAATAATCATTTCATTTTTCAGAATAGAAATCGCTTGATCTAAATTGGATAAAATTGTTTTGATGATATAATTAAAAGAATCTGATGCCGATGTTGTTTGATGCGATTGAATATAAGTTGACAATGAAGCCAAAGCAGACAAAATAGAGTGATTTAGCACCACTAATTTATTGACCAAAGGCATAGTTTTTTGTTTTGATTTTGGCTCTTGCATCATACGCTGAAAGGAAGTCATTAAATTGCCGATTTCAACAAAAGCGTGTTTTCTTGCTAATCGGTATGAAGTAGGGACTTCTCCTTTTTTATTATAATAATCGGCAATTTCTTTAAGGTAATTTCGGTTTGCCCGAATCGAATTTTCAATATGTATCGGTGTATTTATAAATTCCCATGCCGGCCATAAAAATTGATTAGCAATAAAAGCCAAAATAGCTCCCGCAAGCGAATCTAAAATTCTGAACTGAATTACCTCAACAACATTTGGCGTCAAAATTCCGTAAATAAAAACGACGTACATCGTTACAAAAGTCGCACTGATTTTGTAATTGATTTGCGTAAATGAAATTCCCAGAAGCATGCAAACAATAGAGAAGATGCTCAGTGCAATATGATTTTGAATAACAGAAACAATTCCGAAAGCAATAACACCTCCCAAAACGGTTCCGAAAATCCTGTTATAAGAACGTTCTTTTGTCAAGCCATAACCTGGGCGCATAATTACAACGATCGTCAACAAAATCCAATAAACGTTTTGAAACGGAAGTATTTTTCCAATTAAAAAACCAATCAGAATTGTAATTGTCAATCGTATCGAATGTCTGAAAATTGAAGAAGAAAAAGTCAAGTTTTCAGTAAGTGTTCGCAACGGATAATATTGTGGAGTCAGGAATTTTTCTAATTCTTTGTCTTTGTCTTTCAGTTTGAAAGATTGCATTGCCAATGAAAAAGCACGCTGAATGATTTTGATTTTTCCAACTTGGTTTTTGGCATAATTCAGCATATTAGTCAACATCAAAACACCTTCCGAAGCTTCTTCTTTTCCAAGTGTTTTTTCATAATCAAAAATGGCGAATTCAAGAGCATCTAATTCATTTTTCAGGTCATTTTTGTCGACATAAACAGCAATATGATGTACGTTTTTAGAAAGTTTTTTTAAAGTCGAAGCTAGTTTGTAAGCTACATTTTGATACGTGCGAAGCACTTCTGGATGTTTAGCAAATTTCTCATGAAGCTTGTTGTGATCAAAAGATGTGTAAAGGGCAAGTTCTTGAATTTCGACTAAGGTAATAAAAACCAAAAGCATTTTTCGGTTTTGAGCTGTGGTTCCAGATGTGTTTTGGTTTCCAATCAGCATTTTTCTTAAATCTTCATGAATCAAATTCAATTCAACTTGAATTGCTAATTGTTTTTCGGTAATGGCATCTCTATTCGCTTCAGGATTCCATAAATCACCTCTTAATTTAAGGTATTTGGCAGTTAATTTTATGCCTTCTGCAATTTGCAACTCTACATATTTATATGGTTGTATAAAATGAAAAACCAGCGAAACAATTAAATACAAAATACCACCTAGAAATATAAAACTCGCATATTCAAAAGCTTCCCAGCCTTGATGTAAATGCCCAAACGATAATGAAATGGAAAGCAAAGCAGAAAACGAAACTAAAGTTGCGCGCTGTCCATAAACAGAAATCATCGAACATAAAAATAAAAGCAAACCTAAAAAAGGATAAAATAGGATGGGATATGGATAAGCAAAATTGACTAATAAATTGACTCCAGAAACTATAAATGACGCTACAATAAGTCCTTTTATTTTATGGCTTAATGAACTTGCAATATCGCTGGGATATGTATAAAAAGCACCAAGAGCAATGGTAAAACCGATTTCGAAATGTCCTAAAAAATTTAAAATCACTACAGGAACTACAGAAGCAATAGTTACTTTTGAGGCGTTTAAGAAAGAAGTACTATTCGTGAATTTCGAGATGCGGTCAAACATATATAGAGGTTTACTAACAAAGGTAAGAATTGTACGAATTAATTTGGCATAATTATGGATGAGATTTTAACATCTAGGCAAAAAATAAGATATAATATGCTGTTTGAAATCATTCGTAGACTATTTTTTACTATTTTTGCCAGCTGAATTGTGGGAAACTAAATTCAGTTTTTACAGTAGATAATACAATAAATTAATACAAATGATTTTACCAATTGTAGGATATGGTGATCCTGTTTTAAGAAAAGTAGGTGTGGCAATTACGCCAGAATATCCAAACCTAAAAGAAACAATAGCAAACATGTATGAAACCATGTATAATGCGTACGGTGTTGGGCTTGCTGCTCCACAGGTAGGTTTAGCAATTCGTTTGTTTGTTATTGATACAACTCCTTTTAGTGATGATGATGATTTGGCTTCAGATGAGCAAAAAGAATTAAAAGGATTCAAAAAGACTTTTATCAATGCTAAAATCGTAAAGGAAGAAGGAGAAGAATGGAGCTTTAACGAAGGTTGTCTTAGTATTCCAGATGTTCGTGAAGATGTTTACAGAAAACCAACCGTTACAATCGAATATTGTGAAGAGGATTTTGTGATGAAAACAGAAGTTTTTGATGGAATCATTGCAAGAGTTATTCAACATGAATACGATCATATCGAGGGAGTTTTGTTTACAGATAAAATATCTTCTTTGAAAAAGCGTTTGATTCAAAAGAAATTGAAAAACATCACAGAAGGAAAGACTTTCCAAGAATACAGAATGAAATTTGCAGCTGCTAAAAAAGGAAGATAATCATTCGGAAGCAGTGAAAAACATACAATAAAAATTCTTAATACTAATATTAATAAAACATGAATTTAGACAAAATTTTAGCCATTTCAGGGAAACCAGGTTTATATGTACTTAAAGTTCAGACTCGTACAGGTTTTGTGGCGGAATCATTAACAGACGGAAAAAAAATCACAGTAAACTTAAAAAGTAATGTAAGTTTATTGTCAGAAATCTCAATTTATACATACGAAGGCGAAAAACCGTTAACTGAAGTAATGCAAAAAATTGCGACTAAAGAAAACAAAGGTCAAGCAATTTCGCATAAAGAAGATAATGCTACATTAAGTGCTTATTTCAAAGAAATTCTGCCTGATTATGATGAAGAAAGAGTTTATCCTTCTGATATTAAAAAAGTATTAAGCTGGTACAACACGCTTCAAGCAAAAGGTTTGGTTACAGATTTAGCTCCTGCAGCAGTAGAAGCAACTGAAGAAGCTCCAGTAGCAGAAGAAAAACCAAAAAAAGCACCTGCTAAAAAAGCAAAAGCTAAAAAAGAAGAATAGTAGTTGCTACATTCAAATATATTGATCCTGTTAAGATGTTTTCTTGACAGGATTTTTTACTTTTACACTATTCCGTTACAATTCAAAAAAGATCAAAATGAGCAAGGAACTTCAGCTTAAAGCCTTTGAAAGATTACTAATTATCATGGACGAACTTCGTGAGCAATGTCCGTGGGATAAAAAACAGACTTTACAGACTTTGCGTCATTTGACAATTGAAGAAACCTACGAGCTAGGAGATGCTATTTTGGATAATGATTTAAATGAAGTTAAAAAAGAACTTGGAGATTTATTGCTTCATATCGTTTTTTATGCAAAAATAGGCTCAGAAACCAATGATTTCGATATTGCTGATGTATGTAATGAAATTTGCGACAAATTGATTCATCGCCATCCTCATATTTATAGTGATACAGTTGTGAAGGATGAAGAAGAAGTAAAACAAAATTGGGAAAAACTGAAATTAAAAGAAGGCAAAAAATCAGTTTTAGAAGGAGTGCCAAGAAGTCTTCCAGCATTAGTAAAAGCAAGCCGAATTCAAGATAAGGTAAAAGGAGTTGGTTTTGATTGGGAGGAACCTCATCAAGTTTGGGACAAAGTGCAGGAAGAATTAGAAGAACTGCAAGTTGAAGTAAAATCAGGGAATCAAGATAAAATTGAAGCCGAATTTGGCGACGTTTTATTTTCTATGATCAATTACGCCCGATTTTTAAATGTAAATCCTGAAGATGCACTAGAACGTACCAATAAAAAGTTCATTAAGCGTTTTCAATATTTAGAAAGCAAAGCAAGTGAATTAGGCAAACCACTTTCAGAAATGACTTTGGCAGAAATGGATGTTTTTTGGAACGAGGCTAAAAAGCTGTAATTATTCTGCCATTTTTTTTAATGCTCGAACATTTTTCAGCATTATTTTTTTTCCAACAAGTTCAATAAGTTCCAGTTTGTTGAATTCAGATAAAAGACGAATACAGCTTTCTGTTGCAGTACCAATAATTCCTGCAAGTTCTTCTCTCGTAAGTTGAACTTTCAAGGTTTTATCTTCGTTTTCTCCAAATTCATCATGAAGATGCAATAAAGTTTCGGCCAAACGTTGTTTTACCGTTTTTTGAACTAAAGCAATTTTATCGTTTTCAGATTCTTTCAAATCTTCACAAATTGATTGCATCAAATTCAGTGAAAATTGATTGTTGTTATTGAAGAAATGTATGATTTCAGATTTTGGAATAAAGCAAACTTCCATGTCGGCGATTGCTTTTGCAGATAAATTAGCAGGTTCATTGCTGATCATAGAACGTTGGCCTAGAAGTTCGCCAGACTTTACCAGTTTTACAATTTGGTCCTTTCCGTTCGCACTCAATTTTGATAATTTGCCAACTCCGTCTTTTATACAAAAGACACCGTTTGTAACTTCTCCCTCTTCAAAAATAGCATCTCCTTTTTTAATTGAATAACTCGTTTTGCTATTGGCTAACTTTACAACTTCTTCTTTATTAAGGGCTTTTAAAGACGACAACTGGCGTACAATACATTGATCACATTTATTCATCGCAATATAATTTAGTGCAAAATTAACCAATATTCGCATTGAAAGGCATTGTTTTTTCTTAAAATATGCAGAAAAATTTGACGGATGTAATTCGCCTATTTTATTTTATTAAATTAGAATTCGATTTCATTTTCATATGATAAATGTCATATTTATAGTTAATTCTTATTTGGAATATTTGTTGCATTAAAAAAGAAACAAATTATGACTGAGCAAAGCTGTTTTCATTGTGGAATCGATATTCCTAAAAATGAAGAAATCAATTTTGATGAGAAGAAGTTTTGTTGTGCCGGCTGTAAAACCGTCTATGAAATTTTTAGCCTTCATGATTTAATCTGTTATTATGATTTTGAAAAATCGCCAGGTGCAACTCCGCAAGACATTCAAGGAAAATATGATTTTTTAGACAATGAAGCAATAACGTCCAAAGTCGTCGATTTTCAGGAAGGAAATACTTCCATAGTTTCTTTAAATATTCCGCACATACATTGCAGTTCTTGTATTTGGATTCTGGAAAACCTAAACAGAATTCAGCCAGGAATCAGTATGTCTCAAGTTAATTTTCCGCAAAAAAAAGTCCGAATTACATTCGATTCTGAACGTGTTTCACTTAAAGCTATTGCTTATTTATTGAGTTCAATTGGTTATGAGCCTTATATAAGCCTCGAAAACTATGAAACGGGAAAGAACAATGTCGATAGAAGTTTGACTTATAAACTTGGAGTAGCTTTCTTTTGCTTTGGAAATATAATGTTGCTTTCATTTCCAGAATATTTTGAAATCAAAGAATTTTGGCTAGACAATTATAAGCCTTTTTTCAGGGTTTTGATTTTTCTATTGGCTTTGCCGAGTTTTTTATATTCAGCAAGCGGTTATTATGTTTCGGCATATAAAAGCATAAAATCAAAAATGCTGAACATTGATATTCCTATTGCGTTAGGAATTATCGTCATGTTTGTTAGAAGCACTTTTGATATTGTCATGAACTATGGAGGAGGTTTTTTTGACAGCTTAACAGGTTTGGTTTTCTTTATGTTATTAGGGAAAATGTTCCAGATCAAAACCTATAGTTTTTTAAGTTTTGAAAGGGATTTTAAATCGTATTTCCCGATCGCGGTTACTAGAATTAATTCAGATGCTTCAGAAGAAAGCGTTCCTATTTATGATGTTTTAAAAGGAAACAGATTATTGATAAGAAATCAAGAATTGATTCCGGTTGATGGAATTTTGATTAGCGAAAAAGCCGATATTGATTACAGTTTTGTGACTGGTGAAGCAGTTCCGATAACAAAAAAATCAGGAGATAAAGTTTTTGCCGGAGGAAAACAGATTGGGAAAGTTATTGAAATGGAAGTATTGCATTCAGTTTCTCAAAGTTATCTTACGCAACTATGGAGTAATGAGATATTTCAGAAAAAAGTAGATCAAAAACATAAAACAATTACCGATAAAATCAGCCGATATTTTACTCCGATATTATTATTAATCGCTTTTATAGGATTTGGCTATTGGATTTTTATTGATGCCAATACGGCTTTCAATGTTTTTACAGCAGTTTTAATTGTGGCTTGCCCATGCGCGCTTGCACTAACAGCTCCATTTACTTTTGGAAATATCCTCCGAATTATGGGGAAACAAAAAATGTATCTTAAAAATGCTTTGGTAATCGAGCAATTAGCAAAAGTGGATACTATTGTTTTTGACAAAACGGGAACAATCACGACAAATAAAAAGTCAAATATTCTCTATGAAGGAAGAGCGATTTCTGATGAAAATATGATTTTGCTGAAAAATGTGCTTCGCGCTTCAAATCATCCTTTAAGCAGAATGTTGTATGATTTTTTGCCCGAAACAGAACGAATTAAAATTGATGAATTCGAAGAAATTACTGGAAAAGGATTATTGGCGAGAACTGAAAATATGACCATAAAAATTGGTTCAGCTAAATTTGTAGGAAGCCCGGATTTAGATGATTCAGAAATTGAAAAAACGGCTCTTCATATCAAAATTGATGATATATATTATGGACAATATAATTTCCAAAATCAATATAGAGATGGCCTTGCAACGTTATTTTCTACGTTAAGCCAAAATTACAAGTTAAAAGTGCTTTCGGGAGACAATGATGGAGAAAGAGCGAATCTAGAAAATATTCTTCCAAAAGGAACAGAACTTGTCTTTAATCAAAAGCCAGAACAAAAACTAGAATTCATAAAAAAACTTCAGGAGGAAGGACAAAATGTTATGATGGTTGGCGATGGCTTGAATGATGCCGGGGCTTTAGCACAAAGTAATGTAGGGATATCAATTTCAGAAAATGTCAATGTTTTTTCTCCGGCCTGTGATGCAATTTTAGATGCAAACGAGTTTTCGCGATTGGATTATTTTTTAAAATTATCGCATAAATCGATTTTGATTATTAAAATGAGCTTCGTTTTGTCACTGCTTTATAATGTTGTTGGACTTGCCTTTGCAATCACTGGAAATTTACTTCCTTTAGTGGCTGCAATCATAATGCCGTTGAGCACAATTACGATCGTAAGTTTTGTAACTTTGATGTCTAACTATTTCAGTAACAGTAATTTAAAATGATTATAAATAATACTGAAAAGTTTTTTTATTAAATTTATCATAAGTCTTTGTACTATGATAATTATCATATTTTATACAACAGTAACCTACTAATTTTGTTAACATAAATTTAAGGTATGAGTGTAATTTATCTATTAATTTCAGTTAGTATTTTCGTAGCAATCGGGTTCTTCATTGCTTTTATCATCGCTGTCAAATCTGGACAATACGATGATGATTATACGCCTTCTGTCAGAATGCTTTTTGACGACGAAACCAAAATTACTCCCCAGAAAAATAATTCACCAACCGAAGAAAAACAAGTATAATTATGGAAATGGAACAGTTTTATTACGACAACAAAATTGTAAAAAAATTCATTTATGCCACTATCCTCTTTGGAGTAGTAGGTATGTTAGTGGGACTGACCTTAGCGGTTATGTACCTTTTTCCCAACATGACAGATGGAATCTCTTGGTTAAGCTATGGCCGATTGAGACCTTTGCATACAAATGCAGTTATCTTTGCCTTTGTAGGGAATGCCTTTTTTGCGGGTTTATATTACTCGCTGCAGCGTTTGCTGAAAGCCAGAATGTTCAGTGATTTTTTAAGTAATCTGCATTTCTGGGGTTGGCAATTGATTATTGTTGCCGCCGCTATAACTTTGCCATTAGGTTATACTTCTTCAAAAGAATATGCCGAGCTTGAATGGCCTATTGATATTGCAATTGCCGTGATTTGGGTAGTTATGGGAATCAATATGATAGGTACAATGCTGCGCAGAAGAGAAAGACACTTATATGTTGCAATTTGGTTTTATTTGGCCACATTTGTAACTGTAGCTGTACTTCATATTTTTAATAACATCGAATTGCCAGTTTCTGCTTTAAAAAGTTATTCTGTTTATGCGGGCGTTCAGGATGCTTTGGTACAGTGGTGGTATGGTCACAATGCGGTTGCATTTTTCTTGACAACTCCATTTTTAGGATTGATGTATTACTTTGTTCCTAAAATCGCAAATCGTCCTATTTATTCATATAGATTATCGATTATTCACTTTTGGTCATTAATCTTTATCTACATTTGGGCTGGACCACATCACTTATTATATTCTGCTTTGCCAAACTGGGCTCAGAATTTAGGTGTAGTATTCTCAGTAATGCTTATCGCTCCATCTTGGGGAGGTATGATCAATGGACTTTTAACTTTAAGAGGTGCATGGGACAAAGTTCGTGAAGAACCTGTTTTAAAATTCTTTGTTGTTGCCATTACAGGTTACGGAATGGCAACTTTTGAAGGTCCAATGCTTTCTTTCAAAAATGTAAACGCTATCGCGCATTATACGGACTGGATTATTGCACACGTACACGTAGGAGCATTAGCATGGAACGGATTTATGTCATTTGCTATTATTTATTGGTTGATTCCAAGAATGACAAAAAGTACTTTGTTCTCTAAAAAACTGGCGAATTTCCATTTCTGGATCGGAACCCTGGGTATTATTTTGTATGCACTTCCTATGTATGTGGCTGGATTCCAGCAAGCCTCTATGTGGAAACAGTTTAATCCAGATGGAACTTTGACTTACGGAAATTTCCTTGAAACAGTCACTGCAATTATGCCTTTATACTGGATGAGAGCAATTGGTGGTACTCTTTATCTTGTTGGAATGCTAACTTTGGTATACAACATTATAATGACTATTAAAGCAGGAGATTCAATTGAAGATGAATTAGCACAAGCTCCAGCATTACAATCAATAAGTGGTAACAGACTTAGAGGAGAAAAATTCCATACTTGGTTAGAAAGAAAACCTATTCAATTAACAATTTTAGCAACAATTGCAATCTTGATTGGAGGAATTATCCAGATTGTACCAACCATTATGGTAAAATCAAATATACCGACCATTTCAAGCGTAAAACCTTATACGCCTTTAGAGCTTGAAGGTCGTGATTTATACATCAGAGAAGGTTGTGTGGGCTGTCATTCACAATCAGTACGTCCATTTAGAAGCGAGGTAGAGCGTTATGGACCACAAGCTAAAGCAGGAGAGTTTGTTTATGATCATCCATTTTTATGGGGATCAAAACGTACAGGTCCAGATTTGCTGAGAGTAGGTGGCAAGTATAATGACAACTGGCACTTCAATCACATGTGGAATCCGCAAAGTACTTCTGCAGGTTCAATTATGCCAGGCTATAAATGGTTATTTGACAACAAACCGTTGGATATTTCATTGACTCAAAAGAAAATGCAGGCAATGGTTTCACTTGGAGTACCTTATTCAGAAGCTGAAATTGCAAATGCTCAAAAAACACTGAGAGATCAAGCTGTTAAGATTGAGAAAAGCTTAGAAAATGATCCTGATTTCGTAAAAAGTTATGCAGATAGCAAAAAGAAAGCAGAAGCTAAAGGCGAAAAATTTGTTCCGATGAACGAAAGAGAAATTGTCGCTTTGATTGCTTACATACAAAGACTTGGTACTGATATTAAGGTAAAAGAGACTTCTAAATAACAGCATTATGTTTGAACAGATAAAACACAATATGGAGACGATATCGGGTGTAGAAATTTACCCGATTCTCTCTTTAATGATCTTCTTTTTGTTTTTCGTAGGATTGGCCCTTTGGGTGTTTTCATACAAAAAAGATAAGATTAAAGAAATGAGTGAAATTCCTTTAAATGAGGACTTGGTATAATTTCAAAAGATAAATAAAATGAAAAAATTTTTCCCAGTATATGTAAGAGTACCGCTTATTTTCTTCATCGGTTTTGCTTTGATGGAGTATTTTATTGATTCAGGCGATAAGCCGGCTTTTATAAAATATCCAATGGTTTCGGTCTTTTTGTTGGTATTTCTATTTGTTTTGGTTGCAATTGAAATTACACTTAGTGCAGTAAATAGGGTGTTGTACCAATTGATGACACCTGAAGAAAAAGCGAAATTGGAGTATGAAAACAGTTTGAGTTTAACTGAAAGCACTTGGTTCAAAGAATTGATGCATAAGTTGACCAAAACAGAGCCTATGGAAAAAGAAGGCGAATTGTTGATGGATCATGATTATGACGGAATCAAAGAGCTTGATAATAATTTACCGCCTTGGTGGGTGGGTTTATTTTATATCTGTATCATTTTTGGTGCTATTTATTTAGTGCATTATGAAATTCTTGGTGGAGATGATCAAGAAACGGAATTGAAAAAAGAAATGGCTCAAGCTAAAATAGATGTAGAAGAATATCTAAAAACTGCTCCAGATTTGATGGATGAAAAGACGGTTGTTTTGCTTACTGATGCACCAAGTTTAGCGGCAGGTAAAGAAATTTTCTTGACAAATTGTGCCGCTTGCCACAGAGCAGATGCTGGAGGGCAAATTGGACCAAACTTGACTGACGACAAATGGATTTTAGGTGGAGGAATCAAAAACGTTTTCCATACAATCACAAACGGAGGTCGTGATGGAAAAGGAATGGTTTCTTGGAAAACTAATGGTATGAAGCCAAAAGATATTCAAAAAGTGGCAAGTTATATATTGTCTTTACAAGGAAGCAATCCTAAAGATCCAAAAGAGTCGGAAGGGGAAGTTTGGGTAGATGAAAGTGCTCCGAAAAAAGATGCAGCACCAAGTAATACAAAAGATAGTACAGAAGTTAAAAAATAAAAATTATGTCAAATTTACCAGACGAAGCTTTTAGAGATACCATTGGAACAATTGATGAAGGCGGTAACCGAAAATTTATTTTTCCTAAAAAACCGTCTGGTAAATTCTATGACTATAGAAAGATTGTCAGTTATGTTTTGTTGGCAATTTTAGTTGCAAATCCGTTTGTCAAAATAAACGGAAATCAGTTTATGATGTTCAATATTATAGAACGTCGTTTTAATATTTTTGGTTTTCCGTTTTGGCCACAGGATTTCTATCTTTTTGTAATTTCAATGTTAGTTGGCGTTGTTTTTATCATCTTGTTTACAGTTGTTTTTGGAAGGATTTTTTGCGGCTGGATTTGCCCTCAAACCATTTTTTTAGAAATGGTTTTCCGCCGAATTGAATATTGGATCGATGGCGACCGAGGCTCTCAATCTCGTTTAGCTCGACAAGAATGGGACGCTGAAAAAATTCGAAAAAGACTTCTTAAATGGACTATTTTCTTTTTGATTTCTTTTGGTATTGCAAATGTGTTTTTAGCCTATTTAGTTGGAAGTGATCAATTGTTTTTAATGATTGAGCAAGGTCCTGTAAAACAAGCCAGCAATTTTATCGCACTACTTATTTTTACTAGCGTTTTTTACTTTGTTTTTGTTTGGTTTCGTGAGCAAGTTTGTATTATTGCTTGTCCTTATGGAAGACTTCAAGGTGTGCTTTTGGATAATAAATCAATTAATGTTGCGTACGATTTTGTTCGTGGCGAAAAAGAAGCCGGACGCGGAAAATTCAATAAAAAAGAAGATCGTGCTTTAACCGGAAAAGGAGATTGTATTGATTGTCTTCAATGTGTGCATGTTTGCCCAATGGGAATTGATATAAGAAATGGAACTCAATTAGAATGTACAAACTGTACTGCCTGTATTGACGAATGTGACCATATCATGGAAAGCGTTGGTCTTCCAAAAGGTTTAATTCGCTATGCTTCGGAAGATGAAATCGCAAAAAAAGAGCCTTTTAAATTCACTGCTAGAATGAAAGGCTATACGGCAGTTTTATTCATTTTGTTGAGTGTTTTTGTCGGGATGCTATTTTTGAGAACAAATGTTGAGGCCATTATTTTACGTTTACCAGGACAATTGTTTCAGCATAAAGGCGAGAATATAAGCAATGTTTATACGTATAAAATCGTTAATAAAACAATGAAGGATTATAACGATATTCATTTTGAATTGATTGACCAAAAAGGAGAAATTAAAAATGTTGGAAACAAGCATTTTAAAATTAAAAGAGAAGAGACTGCTCAAGGGACTCTTTTCATAGAAATCAATGAAGCGATTCTAGAAAGCGATAAAACAACAGTGAAAATTGGAGTTTATAACGGCAAAGAATTGCTTGAAACTACAAAAACAAACTTTTTAAGTCCAAGAAGTTTTAATTAAATACTACGATTATGAAAATAAATTGGGGAACTGGAATCGTTATAGCTTTTGCTCTTTTTATGAGCTTTATATTGTATTTTGTTTTTGAGGTACAGTCTAATTCAAAGTATGACAATGATTTGGTTGTGGAAGAATATTACAAGCATGATTCACATTTTCAAGAAGAAATGGCTCGCGTTCAAAATGCACATGATTTACAGCAAAAACCATCAATTACTTCTAGTGACGCGGGTGTAAAAGTTGCTTTTCCTGCAACTTTTGAAAGTGATAAAGTAACTGGAAATGTATTGTTATACCGACCTTCAAATAAGAAATTTGATTTTAACACTAAAATTGCTTTAACAAATTCAGCATTAGTGATTCCGAAAAATAAATTAATAAAAGGACGTTGGGATGTCAACATGGAATGGCAATACAACGGAACAAAATATTTGACTAAAGAAGTAATCTACGTAAACTAATTTTTTAGTCAAAGGTCAAAAGTCGAAAGTCGAAAGTCAAAACTTATAAATTAAAATTCATAACTCATAACTAGATGTAATGTTATATTCTGCATTCATATTAGGTCTTATAAGCAGTCTGCATTGTGTTGGAATGTGCGGACCAATTGCGGTTATGCTTCCTGTTGACCATCAAAATGAAGCAAAAAAAGTAACCCAGATTATAACTTATCATTTAGGACGATTGACTGCGTATGCTGTAATAGGTCTTATTTTTGGCTTATTAGGGCGTGGTTTTTTCATGGCAGGAATACAGCAAAAAATATCAATTTTTATTGGTATAGCGATGATTGTCATTGTTTTGATTCCTGAAAAAACATTTGCTAAATATAATTTCTCAAAACCTGTTTACAAAGTAATTTCAAAAATTAAATCGAGTTTAGGAAGTCAGTTTAAGAAGAAAACGTATAAATCACTTTTTATAATTGGCTTATTAAACGGATTTCTGCCTTGCGGAATGGTTTATGTGGCTTTGTTTGGAGCAATTGCTATGCAAAGTGCCAGTTTAGGGACTCTGTATATGTTGCTTTATGGATTTGGCACTATCCCTTTAATGACCATAGTGGTTTACATTCATTCATTATTAAAATTGCCGTTCCGAAATAAAATTCAGAAGGCAATTCCATATGTCACTGTTTTTATAGGTGTGTTGTTTATCTTGAGGGGTTTGGGGTTAGGAATTCCCTACTTGTCGCCTTCAAACATGAGTTTGTTTGTTCAGCAGTCTCCAAATTGCCATTAAAAGATTATCGTTAGACAGTCATTGAAAACAAATTAGTTTCGGGTGATTTTCTTTTTAAATGCAAATCAAAAGCCATACAGATGTTACGGACAAAAGGTCTTCCGGCTTCTGTAATTTTAATACTGTTTTCTTCGATTACAATCAATTCATCATTTTCAATTTCTTTTAGAGCCAATAAAACTTCAGGCAATTCTTTAAAAGATAAAAATTCTTCGCTCCAAGAAGTTTCAAGGTCGCAAGTTAAATTTAAAATGTGTTTTCTAATAATTAAATCTTCATCATCCAAAATATGCCCTTTCATGACAGGGAGTTGATTTAAATCCAAGATTTCATAATACTCTTCAAGGTTTTTAGTGTTTTGTGCAAAACTATACCAGCTGTCACTGATTGATGAGACACCTAAGCCAATCATAAGTTGTGTTTTTGAAGCACTGTATCCCATGAAATTTCTGTGCATTTTTTTATTGTGCGCTGCGTGAAATAAGCTGTCAGAAGGCAATGCAAAATGATCCATTCCAACTTCATGATATCCATTTGCAGAAAGCAGTTTTTTACCAGTTTCATAAAGCATTCTTTTTTCAGAATCTTTAGGCAAGTTTTCTTCATTAAAACCTCTTTGTCCATTTCCTTTTATCCACGGCACATGAGCATAACTATAAAATGCTAGGCGGTCTGGTTTTAATGAATTTGTTTTTTCGATTGTATCGACAACATCTTCTAAAGTCTGAAAAGGAAGCCCGAAAATAATATCGTGGCTTATCGAAGTGTACCCAATTTCTTTTGCCCAGAAAGTTACTTTGGCAACATTATGAAAAGGTTGAATACGATGAATCGCCTTTTGAACTTTTTCAGCGTAATCTTGAACGCCAAAACTAACTCGGCGAAAGCCTAAATTGTATAATGTCTTAAGTTGTTCGTAAGTAGTATTGTTAGGATGTCCTTCAAAGCTAAATTCATAGTTTGTTGCTTTGTCAGCTAATTTAAAAATGCCATTTATAAGATTTTCTAAATTATTAACTGAAAAAAAAGTTGGCGTTCCTCCACCTAAATGAATTTCTTTTATAAGTGGTTTTTCTGGAAGAAGTTCACAATACAGTTTCCATTCTTTTAAAACAGCATCTATGTATTTTTCTTCTACTGAATGATTTTTTGTAATTCGTTTATTGCAACCACAAAAAGTACACATGCTTTCGCAAAACGGCAAATGAATATATAGGCTTATTCCGTTTTCTGTGTTGCTTTCTAAAAATGATTTTTGAAAAGAAGTTATCCATTTTTCTAAATTGAAATTTTCTTCATTCCAATACGGAACAGTTGGATAGCTTGTGTATCTTGGACCTGGGACGTTATATTTTTGAGTCAGTGATATTTTCATAAATAAAACATTTAAAGATCATCAAAATTACTGTGGCAGTTTAAAAATTAAAATGATAAATATCATACTGCAAAAAAAAAGAGACTCAAAATTTGAGCCTCTTCTCTGAATTAAATAACTAACGTGAAATAGAATCTTCGATGATTTTAAGCCATTTTTTTGCAAAGACATGATCTTGATAAGCGCTAATCTGTTTGATTCGATCATCATCAAAATCATAGAACGGTATATTGATTTTTTTAGCGTTGTCTTTTTCTTGAAATTCGAAATCAATTTTCAAGATTGTATCTGAGTTTCCATCTGTAGTCAAAACCAATTTGCAGGAAGAAACAGTTTTTAAATCCACATAAGTCGATTCCTGCTGATTTGGATTAAAATTCATTAAAATGAATCTTTTATTGTTTTGATCTATAGTAAGGGTTTTATTGCTTTGAGATTCAGTCAAGGTGAAATTTTCTGGATTTACAGAATCAAATTTCTTCTTGATGTTTAAGATTTTTGCTTTGTTTGCAGCGCTCGATCGTGCTGAAAAATAGATTGGAATAGCGACAATAATCGCAATCACAATACCAATTATGGTTACACTTGTTTCCATTTTTGATTTTATTTTGATAAATACTATGAAATTGTAAATAGTTTTCTGGCTAGAAAACTGTTTAGGATTTGTGAAAGAAAGTGTCTTTCGCGTTAAAATTTCACGGATTTATTTACCAAAAAAAATGGAAAGCATAGAGCATGAGCGTAATTTTCTTGCTCTGAGTAGAAAATTGACGGGTGAAATTGAAAACAGACTTAACTGCTTCATGTTGAGGTATAATTGAGAGTAAAGAATCAAACCATTTTACTACAACAGGATATTCTGTTTTAATACTTGCTGCAAATTGGTAACCAGCTTGCGGTTGAATAAAAGCAGAAGAATCGGGAATGTCTTTAGAGTAATTGGAATCTGTTTTTTCAATTTCGATTTTTTGCATAGGAGCATCACTTGCTTGAGCAGCAAATAAACCTATAATCAAAAGAGAAATAAATAAAACAGTTTTACGAATCCAATTCATGGGGGCGAATTTAGTTCATAAAACACAATAAAAGAAATTTTGAAGTGCTAATTACTTCTTAAAAATGCTTTTTTGTTTTATCCTCAGCCTAAATATTTAAACTGAGGATAAAATATATTATTGTTGCATTTTGAAATAGTAGTCGGCAGAATGCTTTCCTCCGCCGTAGAATAGAAAGAAAATGCAAAGCACCAACACCGCTATTGCAAGGATTAAGCTTTCAGAATGCATTCTTCCCATGAAGTTAATTAAAACGGCTCCGAATAGAATTGGAAGCTGTGCGGCAATTGCCCAACGGGTGAGCAGACCAAAAACGATCATTATTCCTCCAATCATATGCGCGGGCGCTATATAATGCAGCAAGAACATTCCGCCTCCAAATTGATCGATTGGAGAAATTAAATCATGCAGATATTGAACGTTTGTTACAAATGAAACTCCCTTCATAAATAAAAAAACACCCAATACAATACGTACTAAATCTATTGGCAAATAAGTGTGCGAATTCGCCCATTTATTCAAGCTTTTTACATTTTCCATGACATAAAGTGATTAAAAATTGTTTATTAAAATTACAAAATTTTAATCACATATTTAAAAATAAGTGCTTGAAAATGAGTTTTTTGGTATTTGTTTAACTTGTTTTGAGAATTTCGGAATTTCTTAAACCTGAATTACGCCTAAATTGAAAGGTTTTTGAATAGGAGCATGGTTGGCAGCTTCGATTCCCATTGAAATCCATTTACGTGTATCAAGCGGGTCAATAATGGCGTCTGTCCATAATCTTGAAGCGGCATAGTAAGGAGAAACCTGCTCGTCATATTTTGCTTTTATTTTATTGAAAAGCTCTGTTTCTTTAGCTTCATCTACAATTTCTCCTTTTGCTTTAAGCGAAGAGGCTTCAATTTGTGCCAAAACTTTAGCGGCTTGAGTGCCGCCCATTACGGCAAGTTCGGCGCTTGGCCAAGCAAATATTAATCTTGGATCATACGCTTTTCCGCACATGGCATAATTTCCTGCACCATAAGAATTTCCAACAATTACGGTAAATTTCGGAACAACCGAATTACTGACTGCATTTACCATTTTGGCACCATCTTTTATAATGCCACCATGTTCAGATTTTGAACCAACCATAAAACCGGTTACATCTTGTAAAAATACAAGCGGAATTTTCTTCTGATTGCAATTTGCTATAAAACGAGTGGCTTTATCCGCGCTGTCAGAATAAATTACGCCGCCAAACTGCATTTCGCCTTTTTTGGTTTTTACCACTTTTCGCTGATTGGCAACAATTCCAACAGCCCAGCCATCAATTCTAGCGTAACCTGTTATTAGTGATTGGCCGTAACCTTCTTTATAAGCTTCAAAATCAGAATTGTCGACCAAACGTTTGATGATTTCCATCATATCGTATTGTTCTGTACGAGCTTTAGGCAAAATTCCGTAAATATCGTTAGGGTCTGAAGCCGGTTTTTCAGCTTTGATTCGGTTATAGCCAGCTTTGTCAAAGTCACCAATTTTATCGACAATGTTTTTGATTTTGTCTAAAGCATCTTTGTCGTCTTTAGCTTTATAATCAGTAACTCCAGAGATTTCGCAATGTGTTGTTGCGCCGCCTAAAGTTTCATTGTCAATAGTTTCACCAATTGCAGCTTTTACCAAATAACTTCCCGCCAGGAAAATACTTCCGGTTTTATCGACAATTAAAGCTTCGTCGCTCATAATTGGTAAATAAGCACCACCAGCAACACAGCTTCCCATAACGGCAGCGATTTGGGTGATTCCCATACTGCTCATTTGGGCATTATTTCTAAAAATACGTCCGAAATGTTCTTTATCTGGAAAAATTTCATCTTGCATTGGCAGATAAACTCCTGCGCTGTCAACAAGATAAATGATAGGAAGTCTATTTTCAATGGCGATTTCTTGTGCACGAAGGTTTTTCTTTCCGGTAATAGGAAACCAAGCTCCGGCTTTTACTGTAGCATCATTAGCCACAACAATACATTGTTTTCCCTTTATATAGCCAATTTTCACAACAACACCACCAGAAGGACATCCGCCATGTTCTTTGTACATTCCTTCGCCAGCAAAGCCTCCAATTTCAATATTTTCTGAATTTTCATCCAATAAATAAGCAATGCGTTCACGAGCGGTCATTTTTCCTTCGGAATGAAGTTTTGCAATTCTTTTTTCGCCGCCGCCTAATTTTACTTTGGCAAATTTTTGTTTTAATTCTGAAAGGAGTAATTTATTGTGATCTTCGTTTTTATTGAAGTTTAAATCCATGAGATATTGCTTTTTTTACAAAATAGTGTTGGCTAATTTACAAAATCAATTGAAATAAATCGAATATTTCGAAAATGTCGTATTCGAAATTTTTCGCAAAAGCATAAAAAAAAACAGAAGTATTTGCTTCTGTTTTTTTATTTGATCATAGTTGGACTATTTTACTTTAGAAAGGGAAACAGCGTTAATGCAATAACGCAAACCGCTTGGAGGTGGACCGTCAGGGAAAACATGGCCTAAATGTGAATCGCACACATTGCAAACTACCTCAACACGAACCATTCCGTATGAGCGGTCAGCATGATATGCAATTGCATTTTCTTTTATTGGCTGTGTAAATGAAGGCCATCCAGTTCCCGATTCAAATTTTTCACTTGCATCAAAAAGAACTGTCGCACAACATTTGCATTCATAAATTCCCGGATCAAATAAACTGCATAATTCTGAGCTAAAAGATCTTTCAGTTCCCTTCAATCGAGTCACTTGAAATTCTTCTGGAGTCAGAATTTGTTTCCATTCATCTTCTGTTTTTTCTACTCTTTTGTCTGGAGCAGGATTTCCTTTATTTGTAAAATGAATTACATCGGTCCATTTTATCATAACTGGTTGTTTTTTTTGTTTCGAGTTTCAGGTTTCGAGTTTACTGTGACTGTAAACTGCGACTGAATACTATTCCTCTTCTTTCTGTCCCATCATCATTAAATATGCTTTAAGGAATGGGTCGATATTTCCGTTCATTACACCGTCAACGTCGCTGGTTTCATAGCCTGTACGAACGTCTTTTACTAATTTATAAGGTTGCATTACGTAATTACGAATTTGCGAACCCCATTCAATTTTCATTTTTCCGGCTTCAATATCGGCACGTTGTGCTTGTTGTTTCTTTAATTCGATTTCATACAATTGAGAACGAAGCATTTGCATGGCACGTTGTCTGTTGTCTTGTTGCGAACGCGTTTCAGAACATTGAATTTGAATTCCAGTAGGTTTGTGAACCAATTGAACTTTAGTTTCAACTTTATTTACGTTCTGACCACCAGCACCACTCGAACGAGAAGTTGTAATCTCGATATCAGCAGGATTAATGTCGATTTCAATACTGTCATCTACAAGCGGATAAACGTAAACCGATACGAACGAAGTATGACGTTTTGCATTACTGTCAAATGGTGAAATTCGGACCAAACGGTGAACTCCATTTTCTCCTTTTAGATATCCGAAAGAATAATCGCCTTCAAATTCTAAAGTAACCGTTTTGATTCCGGCAACGTCGCCTTCTTGAAAGTTAAGTTCTTTGATTTTATAACCATAACTTTCGCCCCACATCATGTACATACGCATCAGCATTCCTGCCCAGTCGCAACTTTCAGTTCCTCCAGCTCCGGCGGTAATTTGTACTACGGCACTCAAACTGTCGCCTTCGTCAGAAAGCATATTTTTGAATTCGATGTTCTCAATGTGCGATTGTGCCACATTGTATTGTTCATCTAATTCATCTACAGAAAGTTCGCCTTCTTTGTAAAAATCATAAGCCAGCTGTAATTCCTCTGTCAGTGATACGGCTTTGTCATAATCTTCAATCCATTTTTTCTTGTTTCGAAGATTTTTTACAAGATTTTCGGCTTCTTTTGGATTGTTCCAAAAATCAGGCGCAAAAGTTTTTTCTTCTTCGTTTGCAATTTCGATTAGCTTGGCATCAACGTCAAAGATACCTCCTCAACGCACCAAGGCGCTCCACAATACCTTTTACTTGTTCGGCTGTTGTCATAAATTAATAAGTAGTTTTAAATGTTTTTTGCAGAAATTACTATAGTTGTTTAGTGAAATTTCCTTTTACAAAAATAAGATTTAGTTTTCAGAATATGACAAATAATTTAGAATACAATCTTACTTGTATAAGTGATTGAAGTATAATGGCTTTGCTTTGTTTTTTTGTGATAATAGAAAGCTGATTTTCATTTTAAAGAAAAGAATTGAAATATGACAAATCAATTTTTAAATTATTAATGTTAGATTTATATGTTTTTTATAAATAAAACGTTAATTTGGTTATATAGTAATCGAAAGTTAAAATTTATTAAAACTTACGATTAATAAATAACAGTAATACGTAATTTTGCTGTCCAAAAAAAAGATATCAGTTTTATATGGAAATAAATTTAGTTAGCGATACCATTACAAAACCAACATACGAAATGCTGCAGTACATGTTCAATGCGCAAGTTGGTGATGATGTATACAAACAGGATCCTACGGTTATCGAATTAGAGACAAGAGTAGCCGAGTTTTTTGGTATGGAAGCTGGACTTTTTTTTCCGTCTGGAACTATGGCAAATCAAACTGCTATTAAACTTCATACCCAGCCGGGCGAACAGTTGATTGCAGATAAATATGCACATGTTTTTCATTATGAAGGAGGAGGGGTTTCGTTCAACAGCGGTGTTTCTTGCTGTTTATTGGATGGCCACCGTGGCATGATCAATGCTTCGCAAGTTGCTGCGGCAATTAATGATCCCGAATTTTATCATAGTCCGTTGACAAGTTTGGTTTGTGTTGAAAATACCACTAACAAAGGAGGAGGAGCTTGTTATGAATTGGAGGATTTAAGAGAAATTAAAAGAGTATGCGATGCCAATAATTTGAAATTCCATTTAGATGGGGCGAGAATTTGGAACGCATTAGTTGCTAAAAGACAAAATCCGAAGGAATTCGGGGCAATTTTCGATACAATTTCAGTTTGTTTGTCCAAGGGATTAGGTGCGCCAATTGGTTCAGTACTCCTTGGAAGCAAAGCTGATATTCACAGAGCGTTGAGAATCAGAAAGATATTGGGCGGAGGAATGCGTCAAGTTGGTTATTTGGCAGCGGCAGGATTGTATGCTTTGGCAAATAATATCGAAAGATTAGCCGAAGATCACCGCAGAGCAAAAGAAATTGGTGCAATCTTAAGTACAAAATCGTGGATTGCTTCTGTAGAGCCTGTTGAAACTAACATCCTAATTTTTTCTTTAGCAGAAGGTTACAGTGATACGCTTTTAATCGAAAAGTTAAAACAAAAAAACATCCTTATAAGTTCATTAGGTCACAATAAACTCCGAATCGTTACGCATTTAGACTATAAAGAAGTAATGCATACATATGTAATGGAGATTTTTTCGAAAATTTGATCAAAGATACATAGCGACAAAGTAACAAAGTAACAAAGCAAAAAAAAAGACGCACTATGATAGTTCGTCTTTTTTTTTGCGATAAAAGCCTTTGTTACTTTGTTACTTTGTTACTTTGTCCCTTATTTAAAAAGATTATCCATCCCAGGAATCATCGGCATATCCATTTTTGCAACGGCATCAAGTTCTCTTTCGTTGATGTTTGTTGCTTTTTCAATTGCTTTATTTAATGTTACGATTAAATAATCTTCTAATTGTTCTTTATCTTCTAAAAGCGAATCATCAACAGAGATTGTTTTGATTTTTCGGCTTGCAGTAATTGTAATTTTCAATAATCCGTCAGCGCTTTGTTCGTCAATTAAAACAGTATCTAAGCGTTTCTTTGTATCTTCAATTTTTTGCTGGGTTTCTTTAAGTTTGCCCATCATTCCCATTAAATCCATTTTTCTTGCTTTTTTAAATTATTTCAGACAAAATTAGTATATTGCTATGGTAAATCAATAGAATATTTTATGAAAAAATTAATTTTCGTTCTGTTTTGATTGTACTACTTTTGCCTTTCCGTATTTAAAAATAAATGCTCAATCAATGCAAAACAATATACTAGCCCCAAAGGCGAAAGAAATTCCAAAAAAACTCAAAAAGCATAAAGAAACCAGAATTGACAATTATTTTTGGCTGAATGACCGCGAAAATTCAGAAGTAATTGATTATCTGAATAAAGAGAACGAATATTATCAAAATATGACCGCTCATACTAAAGATTTGCAAGAATCATTGTATGAGGAAATGAAAAGCAGAATAAAGGAAGACGATTCATCTGTTCCTTATTTTTATAATGGATATTTCTATATCACACGTTTCGAAACAGGGCAGGATTATCCCATTTTTGCCAGAAAAAAAGGAAGCCTTTCGGCAGATGAAGAAATTTTATTCAATTGCAACGAATTGGCAAAAGGACATGCTTATTTCAAATTAGGCGGTTTAAGTATTAGTCCGGATAATAAATTTGCGAGTTTTGGAATTGATATTGTCGGAAGAAGAATTTATACCGTTCAGGTTAAAAATCTAGAAACTGGAGAAATTCTTTCAGATAAAATCGAAAATGCAACAGGAAGCTCGGTTTGGGCAAATGATAATAATACTTTATTTTACACCAGACAAGACGAAGTTACTTTAAGAGCTGACAAGATTTTCAGACATAAATTAAATACAGATTCTAAAGATGATGTTTTGGTTTATAATGAAGTAGATGACACTTTTAATGTTTCGGTGCATAAAGAAAAATCAAAAAAATACATTGTAATCAGTTCTGGAAGTACATTGACGACTGAATATAGAATTTTGAATTCAGATAATCCAGACGGCGAATTTGAAGTGTTTCAGACACGCGTACGTGGCTTGGAATATAGTATTTCGCATTATGAAGATTCGTTTTATGTTTTGACCAATAAAGATAAAGCGACTAATTTCAAATTGATGAAAACGCCTGAAAATAAAACAGGAAAAAGAAACTGGGTAGATGTTATTCCGCACAGAGAAGATGTTTTATTAGAAGATATTGAAATCTTTAAAAACTATTTAGTTGTAGAGGAGCGTTCAAACGGTTTAAATCATATCCGAATTATGCCTTGGAATGGCGAGCCGGATTATTATTTGCCTTTTGGAAGTGAAACGTACAACGCTTACACGACAACAAATGTTGATTTTGATACTGATATTTTGCGTTACAGCTATCAATCGCTTGCAACGCCATCATCGGTAATTGATTTTAATATGAAAACTAAAACCAAGGAAATCTTAAAAGAACAACAGGTTTTAGGAGGAAAGTTTGATAAAGAAAATTACATTGAAGAACGTGTATGGGCAACAGCCAGAGACGGAGTAAAAGTGCCAATTTCGATGATTTACAGAAAAGGATTGGAGAAAAATGGCAAAAATCCGCTTTTATTGTATGCTTATGGCTCTTATGGAATCACAATGGATGCCTATTTCTCTTCGACTAGACTTTCGCTCTTAGACCGCGGATTTGTTTACGCGATCGCACATATTAGAGGGGGAGAAGACTTGGGAAGACAATGGTATGAAGACGGAAAACTGTTAAAAAAGAAAAATACCTTTACAGATTTCATCGATTGCTCTAAATTTGTAATAAACGAGAAATATACTTCTTCTGAACATTTGTATGCAGAAGGAGGATCAGCAGGAGGACTTTTGATGGGAGTTATCATAAATGAAGCTCCACAATTATACAGCGGAGTAATTGCTCAGGTGCCTTTTGTTGATGTTATTACAACAATGTTAGATGACACTATTCCGTTAACAACAGGAGAATACGACGAATGGGGAAACCCGAACAATAAAAAGTATTATGATTATATGTTATCGTACTCACCATACGATAATATAAAAGCGCAAGATTATCCAAATATGTATGTATCTACAGGATTGCATGATTCTCAGGTACAATATTGGGAGCCAGCCAAATGGGTGGCCAAATTGAGGAATATGAAAACAAACGATAAACTTTTGTTTTTAGATACTAATATGGACGCTGGACATGGTGGAGCTTCGGGTCGTTTTGAGGCTTTGAAGGACTTAGCAAAGGAATTTAGTTTTTTATTAGATTTAGAGAAAATTAAAAGCTAATTAGAAAAAATTTGTTAAATTTGCAACCTATCGGGGTTTTTAAAAAGACCTCTGATTAACTATTTTTTTATGAAAGAAGAAATAAATGCTTATAATAATGTTTTAGAATTAATAGGTAACACCCCACTTATTAAGCTAAATAAAATCACCGAAGAGTTAGAAGGAAATTTCTACGCAAAGGTAGAAGCTTTTAATCCAGGTCATTCCTCAAAAGATAGAATCGCGTTATATATTATTGAAGAAGCCGAGAGAAAAGGAATCTTATCGCCAGGTGATACGATTATTGAAACTACATCTGGAAATACCGGATTCAGTTTGGCAATGGTCAGCATTATTAAAGGTTATAACTGTATTTTAGCAGTAAGTTCAAAATCGTCAAAAGATAAAATTGACATGTTGAGAAGCCTAGGAGCAAAAGTTTATGTTTGCCCGGCACACGTTTCGGCAGATGACGAAAGATCCTATTACAACGTAGCTAAACGTCTACACGAAGAAACAAAAGGTTCTGTTTATATTAATCAATATTTCAACCAATTGAATATTGATGCACACTACAACACTACCGGTCCTGAAATCTGGGAACAGACAAAAGGAAAAATCACGCACTTAATTGCTTGCAGCGGAACAGGAGGAACAATCTCTGGAACTGCAAAATTCTTAAAAGAGAAAAATCCTAATATCAGAATTCTTGGAGTTGATGCTTTTGGTTCTGTATTAAAGAAATACCACGAAACAAGAGAATTCGATAACAAGGAGATTTATCCTTATAGAATTGAAGGTTTAGGGAAAAATTTGATTCCGTCAGCTACAGATTTTGATATTATTGATAAATTCATGAAAGTAACCGACGAAGAAAGTGCGCACTCTGCAAGAGAGATCACTCGCAAAGAAGGTTTGTTTGTTGGATATACATCTGGAGCAGTAATGCAGGCAATCAAACAATATGCTGAAGAAGGTGAGTTTACAAAAGACAGCAATATCATTGCTATTTTCCCAGATCACGGTTCTCGTTACATGAGTAAAGTATTTAGTGATGACTGGATGAATGAACAAGGATTCTTTGACAGCATTAACGAAGAAGAAGTTCAAAAAGTTGAATTTGTTAAATAAAAACAATTTTTAGAAATATAAAAAACTCCATCCTTTTGTGATGGAGTTTTTTTTTTGAATATAGTCCTAAGGATATTTTGAAAAAGTAAAAAACATCTAATTCTGCAATAGATGTTATGTTTGAATATTTAATAGATTTTTATAAATACCGTATTTATACGTAAGAAACATTTGTTTTGATTGAAGTAAATTTATTTTTTTAATAATATTGTTGAGAGTATAAATAAATACAATTGACCGTTAAAAATCATCAATTTTGGTTATTTTAACGAGTTTTTAGGTTCGTTGTCGAAAAAATTTTCACTAAAAAGCATAAAAATATAGTTTAGCAGTGTTAAAATGACACAAAGTTGTTTAATCTCCTAAATCTATCGCTATGAAAAAATTACTACTTTCTTTGATGTTTGTAAGTTATTTGAATGCTACTGCGCAAAATCCTATTCAGGAATTTAACTTCAACAATACTTTAAATAATACTCAAAATACCATTACGTTCATGGGAACAAATAATTTTGTTCCAGATCGAATGGGGAATATTAATGGCGCACAGCGTCTGGTTAATAAATCTTTAGAAGCTGTAATTGATGATCTTCCTCAAAATAATACAGCTAGAACAATTAGTGTTTGGGTAAAACTGAATGATATTTCTAAAGCAAATTACATTTTAGGTTATGGAACTGCTTATAACGGACAATATTATGGCTTGCTTCAAAAAGCTGCAGTTTCATCAAATTCAGATTTAAGTTTGTCCGGATGGGGTGCAAGCAACGATGTGATTGTTTCGGTTCCATTAGTAAAAGGAACTTGGTATCAATATACGATAACTTATGACGGAACAGTTTCAAAAATTTACCGTGACGGAGTACTGTTGAAATCGATGAGTGGTTTAACACGTGCTACAAAAGGCAATATCTTTAGATTAGGTGAAATCAATACGACTGTAGGCATCAATGCTGATATTGACGACCTAAAAATATATAGTGTTGCGATGACAGATGAGCAAGTAGCAGCGCTTTATGAAGAAACAAAGCCTGTAATTGCGGTAGCGGTTGAGCAAGTGGCTCCTAAAACAGTCTCTGCAAAGACTGCTACTGGAAAAGCTAAAGTTGCGGCTAAAACTACGCAGTCAAACGCAATTATTAGAAACAGCGATGTAAATGGTGGACAAAAAAGTGTTGAGGTTTATTCACAAGGACAAAAGGTTCTTGAAAATAATTCAATGAGCATTAAAGATTTGCCAGAGGGAACTTATTTGTTGAAAATTACAAATGCTCCCGCAAACAAATTGACATCGAAATAAGATTTAAAAATTTGGTTAATAGTTAATAGTTAGTTTTTAGTTTTTTTTTTTTTTTTTATCATGTTGTTTAGTAAGCAATTTATTTTGGATAGTAGAAAAAGCCTTTTGAATTTCAGAAGGTTTTTTTTTATTACCACTGTCTTTTTTGTAAATATGTTTTTACAAATAGTAAGAAAAACTTCTTTCTTTTTTTATTTTTCCGAATTTTAATAAGAATATCGTACTCGTTACCGGCAAATGTTTTGCGACTTTGAATTAAATTTATAATTTTAACAAATAAATAAAATTATTTAGCGAACATTAGGAAACGTTTTTGTTTTAAAATGATTCTATTCATAATAAATTATAAAATTATTTTAGTAAAAGATATAACCCCAAATCTCCAAAAATCCTAACCATGAAAAAATTATTACTTACGTTAATGTTTGTAACTTTTTTAACTTCTAATGCCCAAAATCCTATTCAGGAATTTACTTTCAACGGAACATTGAATAGTGCTGATAATTCAATTTCATTATTAGGAACTCCTAATTTTGTTGCAGACAGAATGGGAACAGCTAAAGCTGCACAGCGCATTACGAATAAAGTGTTGCAAGGAATGGTTGGAGAGCTTCCGCAGGATAACAAACCTCGATCAATATCTTTTTGGATAAAATTTAATAATGTTGCTTCTGCGAATTATGTTTTTGGTTATGGCACGCCATCGAATTCTCAATTTTTTGGTTTATTGCAGCAACCTGTTGTTGCTGGAAACTCAGATGTGAGTTTAGTAGGTTGGGGCGACACAAACAATCTTATTGCTTCAGTGCCGCTTCAAAAAGAAGTTTGGTACCAATACAATATTACGTATGATGGGAATAATTCTAAAATATACCGTAATGGTGAATTATTAAAATCAGCAAGCGGAATTTTGCGCGCTACTAAAGGTTATGTTTTGAGATTAGGACAAATTAATACAACTACAACTCTTAATGCTGATATAGATGACCTAAAAATTTATAATGTTGCAATGACTGATGAACAAGTTTTGGAATCATACAACAGCTCAAAACCAGCTGGAAGTGCAAAAGCTGAAACGGTTTCAAATGATAAAAAAGTTGCATCTTCACCAGTAAAAACTCAAAATCCTCCAAAAAACGCAGTTGCAACCTCAAGTGCAGAAGCAAATACAGAAAAAGTAATCGAAGTTTTTTCTCAAGGAAGAAAAATAAATGGTAGTAATGCTTCTAATATTGATGAGTTGCCGGAAGGAACTTACTTGTTGAAGGTGACAAAAAAGGCAGTAAAAAAATAAATGAGATCGTAAAATTTAACGACTTTAAACTTTAAAGAAATCAAAAAGCCTTCTGATTTTTCAGAAGGCTTTTTGATTTAATTTTTATTTTGTTGTCCTGGAGCATAAGCTTTGGCACTTTTGCTTCCTGACATTTTTTTAGCTTGTCCTGGCGGTACTTTTTTTGCTTTTGGCGCTGGTGCTGGTGCGCTTGTATGTACATGCGTGCTGCAGCTAATTACGCTTAAAGCTAAAAACAAAAGTACCAGTGCAACTACTGATATCTTTGTGTATTTTGATGTTTGCATTTTATTTCGATTTTAAATTTGAGGTGGTGCAAATATAATCGAAATGATATTTTTTGTGTGTATTTAAGTTTAGTTTAAAATGAGTTCAAATAAATATTTCGTTAGTGTTTTATGTTTTGATTATTAGTGGTTTGGTTTTTAATAATGACTTGTTTTTCTATTTGTAAAACCGAATATATAAAACAACTATAGTAATCCCTGTACTCATTGATGTCAAAAATGATAAGATAATCGTTGTTGCATTCATTGAAATTAAATATTTGATATCTGCAAAAAGTAAAGCTATTTTGATTTCCTAAAGTTAATAGTTTGTCGATGTTGATTTGGTTTAAATCATGATTTGTGAGCTGACCAACTTCGAGTAATGAACTCAATAAATTTGATTTTCCGAAAGAAATAACTGCTTTGTGTTGTATTTCGCCATTTCCACAGTAGAAACTAAAACACATTTCCGCATCTGGATTTTCGAGTGGAAATGATTTTTTGCCTAATTGTATATTTTTTAAAATTGAAATTTGGGACATAATTAATTTTATGTTCAGATTCGCATAGTCCGATTTCTGATCTTTTCTTGTTATGTTTTTAAAAGCTTAGGAATATAAATATAACCAAGGATTATCAGTATTACAGAAACCACACTTGCATAATCTACAAAGCCATAATAATTTCGTACCTGCTCGCCATTTCTTTTGATCATTCGTACGGAGTTTGAACCTCCATTATGAAGTTTTCTAAAAACAACTTTATCACCAATCAAGAAGCCATATTCATTGGTGTCGCTATCTCCGCCGTCTTCATATTTACGTCCATTTTTGTCTCGTATGAAATAGGTATAAGTTGTGGCAGAGTTGCCACCGCGTTTGTATGATGAGTAATCATATATTATTCCTTCGCCTAGATTGTTTTCACTATTGTAAATAATGTTTGTTACGATTCTTTGAAGAAATACGAGAAAAAGAAGCAACACAAAACCATGAAATAGTATTTTTCCCTTCATGTAATTTATTGATGAATGATTTTTAATCAAATAAAAAAGTCTTCTATAGTAGAAGACTTGTATTTTTTAGCTAATAACGCTGATCACAATAAATAAGATCACAAGCGCTATTACGGCAAATTTCATGAATTTTGATGATTGCATAAATAAAAAATTAAATTGGGTTGTTTCTGATAAAAGCAAATATAATTTTTTATTTGAATTTAAAAAGCGAAAGTTTGTTAAAACAAAAAAGCTCTAGAAAAATCCAGAGCTTTTAAAAATATTTTGCAGAAAACTATTCTTCTTTCATTGTATGATAAACGTTCATCACGTCATCATCTTCTTCGATTTTTTCGATTAGTTTTTCAACATCAGCGATTTGAGCTTCAGTCAATTCTTTTGTGATTTGAGGAATACGCTCAAAACCAGAAGATAGGATTTCAAGACCTCTGTTTTCTAATTCTTTTTGCAAAGCACCAAAACTTCCAAAAGGAGCATAGATTAAGATTCCGTCTTCGTCTTCAAAAACTTCCTCAGCACCAAAATCGATTAATTCTAATTCTAATTCTTCAGCATCAAGACCATTGTTTGCAATTCTGAAGTTGCAAGTGTGGTCAAACATAAACTCAACAGAACCTTGAGTTCCCATCGTTCCGTTGCATTTGTTGAAGTAGCTACGGATGTTTGCAACAGTTCTGTTATTGTTGTCAGAAGCAGTTTCAATCAAGATTGCGATTCCGTGAGGCGCATATCCTTCAAACAAAATCTCTTTATAGTTGGCAGTATCCTTATTACTTGCATTTTTGATCGCGCGCTCCACATTGTCTTTAGGCATGTTAGCCGCTTTTGCGTTTTGTATTACAGCTCTTAATCTAGAATTGGCGTCTGGGTTTGGTCCGCCTTCTTTAACAGCCATAACGATATCTTTACCAATTCTGGTAAATGTTTTGGCCATTGCTGACCAACGTTTCATTTTTCTTCCTTTTCTAAATTCGAACGCTCTTCCCATTTCTAATTTTTAGTTTTGTGTTGCAAAAATACGGTTATTCCTTATTTTTCCAAAAACAAAATTATTCTTTTTTTGGAATAAATTTAACCGCAAAGTTCGCTAGGATCTACGCAAAGAATGCAAGATTTTTGCTAGGTTCGATTTTAGCCACAAAAGTTCGCAAAGCTAGAACTTGATAATTTTCAATTTTTTAAAATGCCAAATTCCCAAAAGAGCGAAGCGATTTCTAAAATCTAAAATCTAAAATCTCTACTTCGAAGCATTAAATTCATTGATAACATTTACGGCTTCATTCAAATACGGATTTGTTTTTAAATTCTCCAGCTGATATTGGTTTGCCGTCTTGTCGTTTGGATAAACTCCAAGCAAAAATTGATTTACAGTCGAATTATAAACATCCAGCGGATTATTTTCATCGTTAAATGTATTGATCTCTTTCCAAAGCGAATTGACCAGCTTTTCCTGTTTGAAAACAGCATCCAAAGTCATTGGAAGTTCTGCTTTCGGAGTATTCACGATTTGATCAATTTTGAGATTGATTTTTTTAATGTCATTAAAATAGTAATTGTCTGCAAGCCTTGCTGTTGAATTTTTAGCTATTTTGTCAATTAAGGCTCTTTTTGTATAAAATCGGTATCTCAAAGAAGATTGAATACTGTCGTTTTTGATTGCGGTAGGGAAATCACTTTCTTTTTGGTAAACATCTTCATAAAACTCAGGCAAAACAACATCTGGCGCTACGCCAACATATTGATGACTTTTGCCGGTTACGCGATAAAACTTATTAATAGTGATTTTTAAAAAATCGGTGTTTTTTTCCTCGTCAAGCGGAAGAATCGTTTGCATTGTCGCTTTCCCAAGTGTATTGCTGCCAATCAAAAGCGCACGATTGTAATCTTGCATTATCGAGGCGAAAAACTCACTCGCCGATGCAGTGTTGCTATTGACCAAAACCACAATAGGGCCTTTGTAAATCAGTCCGCGATAAGGGTCATTTATTACAGATTTCTCTTTTTTGTTGTCAATCACAATCGAAAGCGGGCCGTAATCAATAAACATTCCTGCAAGTTTGATGGCTTCTTCCATTGAACCTCCACCGTTATCAACCAAATCAATTACAAGACCTTTTATATCATCTCTCTCGAGTTTTATTACTTCGCGTGCAACATCATCAGCGCAACCTTTTCGGTTATTTTCATCTAAATCAGCATAGAAACTCGGAATTTTGATGTACCCAATTTTGCTGTCTTTCCCGATTATAAAACTATAAACCGAATTATCTTCATCTTTCATGACTTGCTTTTCAATATATACATCAAAGCTTTTTCCAGAATTTCGTTTCAGTGTAAGCGTAATGCTTTTGTTGGATTCTGATAAAATCATGTTTGAAATCAATTCTAATGAAGCACAAGAAACCTTTAAAGTTTCTTTTTGATTTGATATAGAAATAATTTGGTCTCCTTTTTTGATCATTCCGGTTTGAAATGCAGGGCCATTCGGATCAATTTCGGCTATGATTATTTCATTTTTTTCATTCAGATTTACACTCATTCCAAGGGAAAGATGTTCTTTAGACAACGAAGCAACAAAGCTAGTCTTAGAATCATCGCTGAAATAAGCTGTATGCGGATCAAAATACGTGCAGAAATAGTTGTATAGATTTTCCTCTTGCTTGCTGTTATTTTCTAAAAGCGTACTAATTCTGCAAATTTCATTGGATAAAATCATTTGTTTGGAAACAGCTTCAATTGACTTGAAATTTGCTTTTATAGAGTCCAAATTTTCGCTGGTTTCTGCAATTTCATCTAATATTTGATAACGGAGTTTTTTTAGCCATACCTTTTCCAGGTCTTCTTTTTTCAGATAAAATGGAAAAGCTTTTTTATAAAACCGAATCGTGTCTTTAGTTGAATAATCAATATTAGTAGTCTGGATTTTTTCTAGAACAGCTTTTGTTCTCAAAAGTCCTGTTTTGTATTTTGAAGTAATGTCCTCCAGAAAACTGCAGTCATTATTCAAAATCAAATCATCGAGATTGGAACGGTATTTTTTAGACATCTCGTCGTATTCGCTTTTAAAAAAGATGTTTCGCGACGGGTCAAGCTCATTGATTAAATTGTCAAAAACAAAAACAGACAAACTATCATCAACCGGTTTTGGCCGAATATGCTCCTTCTGAATCAGCGCATTGATTTTATTCAATATTTGACAAGTATGATCGCTATTTTGACTAAATAGAGAAGTTGAAGCCAGCAGAAATATTATTACTAGGTTTTTCATAGATCTGTAAATCATCGGTTACACTAAAATTACGGTATTTTTTTTAGAAAAGACAGTAATTTCCGAAGAATATCGACAACTAAAAGATTTTATCTATGAACGGCATTAAATCAAAAAAAAGGAAAATAAAAATTAGCAAAAACTTTAAAACGGAATGTTGAAATTGCCGAAACAGCATAAAAAAAATGCATCACAATTTTTAAGATTGTAATGCATTTTTAAAATATTTTGTTGAAATTATTTCTTGTAAAAAGGTAATTTTACCACTTTAGCAGGAACATCATTCTTTCTGATTCTGATAAAAATATCACTGTCAACAGCGCTGTTTGCAACTGTTACGTATCCTAAACCAATTCCTTTATTCATAGAAGGTGACATTGTTCCAGAAGTTACAATTCCGATTACAGCTCCAGAACCATCCACAATTTCGTAATCGTGTCTTGGTACCGCACGTTCCTGCATTTCAAAAGCAACTAATTTTCTAGTAACACCAGCTTCTTTTTGTTTTTTAAGCGCTTCAGAATTAGTGAAATCTTTTGTGAATTTCGTAATCCATCCTAAACCTGCTTCAAGCGGAGAAGTCGTATCGTTAATATCATTTCCATAAAGACAGAATCCCATTTCTAGACGTAAAGTATCACGTGCCGCAAGACCAATTGGTTTAATTCCGAATGAAGCTCCAGCTTCAAAAACTTTATTCCAAATTTGCTCTACCTCATCATTTTTGCAGTAAATTTCAAATCCGCCAGAACCTGTATAACCAGTAGCAGAAATGATTACATGTTCGATTCCTGCAAAATCACCCACTTCAAAATGGTAGTATGTAATCGCAGACAAATCAACAGAAGTCAAAGACTGCATTGCTTCAACTGCTTTTGGACCTTGAATTGCCAAAAGAGAGTAGTCGTCAGAAATATTTTTCATATCAACTCCCAAATCATTGTGAGAAGTAATCCAGTTCCAGTCTTTTTCAATATTAGAAGCATTTACAACTAGTAAATACTGCTCTTCTTTCATTTTATAAATAATCAAATCATCAACAATTCCGCCTTCATTATTTGGAAGGCAAGAATATTGTGCTCTTCCAATTGTCAAAGTCGAAGCATCATTTGAAGTTACTTTCTGAATCAAAGCCAAAGCATTTGGACCTGTTAACAAAAATTCACCCATATGCGAAACGTCAAAAACGCCCACACCATTACGAACTGTTTCATGTTCAGCATTAACTCCTTCATATGTAATAGGCATGTTGTAACCTGCAAAAGGCAGCATTTTCGCTCCCAAACCCTCATGTATGTGCGTAAGCGCAGTATTTTTCATTGTGTTGTTTTATAAAATTGTTATGCAAATCTATTCAAAAAATATCGAATTTGAATAGCTTAAATTATAAATTTCGCAATAATTAGGAGCTATTTCCTGCTATCCGCTATATCTTTTGCTTTTTAAAGAAAAAAGCAAAAGGATGCCGCTACTATCAGGGCTAGGACTGACAGTTTCAAAAGAAGATTCGTGATTTCGATTTTTTATGTAATTTTATTATAAAAATTAAGTTTTACGTTTAGCTATGTGCATTTAAACAAGTAAAACGCCTTTATGCGCTAAGTAAAGCTATGATTCTATGTGTTTAAATTAACACCAAGCAAAGAATGAAATCACCGTATTTAATCAATAAAGAAGAAATTCAGAAATTATATAAACCTATAAATCCTCAAACCCACAAAGGAACACAAGGCCATGCCGTGATTATTGCCGGAAGTTATGGCAAAATAGGAGCAGGAGTTTTGGCTTCAAAGTCCTGCCTAAAATCAGGTTGTGGACTCGTAACTACTTTTATACCCAAATGCGGTTATCAAATCCTTCAAATCTCCATTCCCGAAGTAATGACCGTAACCGACGAAAACACTAATTTCATTACTAATATTCATCTTCCTTTAGTTCCGCAAGCAATCGGAATTGGTCCAGGAATAGGAAAGGAGCTTGGCACACAAAAAGCCTTGTTTGAATTTCTGCGAATAAACAAAGCACCTTTAGTTTTAGATGCCGATGCTTTAAACATCATTTCAGAAAATCTATCTTGGTTAGAATTAGTTCCCGAAGACACAATCTTGACACCGCATCCAAAAGAATTAGAACGCCTGATTGGAAAATGGAATTCAGAGTCCGAGAAATTTCAAAAAACAATTGCTTTTTCAGAAAAATACAAAGTCATCGTAGTCATGAAAGGCGCACCGACTTTTACCATAAATAGAACTTCAGTTTATCAAAACACAACAGGAAATGCCGCACTAGCAACTGCAGGAAGTGGCGATGTCTTAACTGGAATTCTAACAAGCCTTTTAGCACAAGGCTACGAACCGAAATACGCTTCAAAAATGGGAGTTTACCTCCACGGCTTAACAGCAGATTTAGCTTTGCCAAAAACAGGCTATGAATCCTTTACGGCTTCAACGATAATTAAATATTTGGGAAAAGCTTTTCTTGAATTAGATAATTAGGAAATGTGTCAATTAGATAATTCGCACACAGTTTGTCATCCCGAGGAATGAGGGATCTCCGCAAGTAGCTCTACAAAGTATAGAGAAATGGTTTTTTGACTATTGTAGATTTTGCAGATACTTATTCAAATTAATCTGCTCAATCTGCGAGAGTAAAAATTAATAATAAAAAATCAGCTGAATCAGCTCAAATCTATTTTAATCCCGAAAGCTATCGGGAGCGTGAAACAATTTTACGACGATAAAAAAATCTAAAATCTACCCTCTAAAATCTAAAATCAAAATATCGTAAGTTTGTAATATGAAAAACAACTTCGATCTCAGAACGGTAAACGTTACCCGTTATATAACCCCACTACGCGAAGGCGGTTCCTTGCCAGCCTTAGCAGAAGCCGACGACGATTTTAAATACGTTTTAAAATTTAGAGGTGCAGGACATGGCGTAAAAGCCTTAATCGCCGAATTAGTAGGCGGACAAATCGCAAAAGCTTTAAAATTGCAATTACCAGAATTAGTATTCGCTAATCTAGATGAAGCTTTCGGAAGAACCGAAGGCGACGAAGAAATTCAGGATTTATTGCAAGGAAGTCAAGGGTTGAATTTAGCGCTTCACTTTTTATCTGGCGCAATTACATTCGATCCTGTTGTAACTACTGTAGATGCAAAATTAGCCTCACAAATTGTTTGGCTGGACGCTTATATTACCAATGTTGACAGAACTTTCAGAAATACGAATATGTTGATCTGGCATAAAGAATTATGGCTAATAGATCATGGAGCGTGTTTATATTTCCACCATTCATGGCATAATTGGGAACAGCATGCTAAAAGTCCGTTTGCTTTGATAAAAGATCACGTTTTATTGCCACAAGCTTCATTGTTAAAAGAAGTTGATGCTGAATTTAAAGCGATTTTAACGCCAGAAATTTTAGAAGAAATAGTCAATACAATTCCGCTAGACTGGTTGCAATGGGAAGATGCAGACGAAACTCCAGAAGGATTGCGAAATGTGTATTTGCAGTTTTTAAAGACAAGATTAGAGAATTCAGAAATTTTTGTAAATCAGGCTCAAAATGCAAGATAATCACTTATATGAATATGCTGTGATTCGTGTTGTGCCAAGGGTAGAGCGCGAAGAATTCCTGAATATCGGAATCATTTTGTTTTGCAAAAAAGCCAAATTTATAAAGGTTCTTTTTCATCTTGATAAAGAAAAAATACAAGCCCTTTCTGCGGATTTCGACATTGAACAATTGGAATGCAATTTAACGTCATTAGAAAAAATCGCTAAAGGTGCCAAAGACGGTGGTCCAATCGCTGAATTTGAAATCCCAGAACGTTTTCGCTGGTTGACGGCAATTAGAAGTTCGGCAATTCAAACTTCACGACCTCATCCTGGTTTGTGTCAAGATTTGGAGAAAACAATTAATCGTTTGTTTGAAGAACTTGTTCTTTAAAAAAGGTTCAAAGGGACAAAGTAACAAAGGAACAGAGTGACAAAGTAACAAAGGTTTTGTCTTAAAAATAATCTCGCAAAGTTGCGAAGTCGCAAAGAAATATAAAAAAAACTTTGCGTCTCTGCGCCTTTGCGAGATTAGAAAAAAATCTTCGCGAACCTTGCATAAACCTTTGCGTTCTTTGCGGTTAAACTTTACGCAATACTTTTCTCCAAATAAATAAACTCCAAAGGTTTTTCAGAAACTGTAACATGAATTTCACTTTCTGGAAAAGCTTCACGCTCACCTGTATCTACATAACCATGACGCTTGTACCAAGCAATAAGCTCCTCACGAACTGAAATCACCGTCATAATAATACTTGAAATACACAAAGTTTTAGCATGGTTTTCGGCAGCAGCCAAAAGCTTTTTCCCAATGCCACCGTTTTGAAGTTCTGGCGAAACAGTTAGCATTCCCAAATACAATTGATGTCCTTTTTCAACTAATAAAACCGAACCGATAATTTTACCATCTTCTGTAAATTTCAGAATCGTATTTTTTGGATCCAAGAAAATTTCGGTCATTTCCTGTTCGTCGGTTCTTTTTCCTTCTAGTAAATGCGCTTCGGTTGTCCAGCCTTTTTTAGAGGTTTCGCCTCTGTATGCTGAATTTATTAAAGTTGCTAACGCGGGAATATCTTCGAGTAATGCTTTTGTAATCATGTTATTTATAAAGTATTTTCAATTGCCTCCAGTTTCAGCTGGAGAAACAAAATTACATTAGAAAATGGCTTTAGCCTAATCTTTTAAGTTTTTTGGCTAAAGCCGAATTATATTATAAAACAAAAAACCTCCAGCTAAAGCTGAAGGCTATTGAAATTCTAATAATTGTAATGAATTTTTAGATTTAATAATCATAAACATGTTCAATTGTAATGTTTTGACTTTTGGCATTCTTAATAAAAGGCAATAATTTTTCCACCGGCATGAGGTAGATGTTTCGTTTTAAAGTTTCGTCTGTCACAATTTTAGATTCGTATAATACATCTATACCGGGTTCATTTGTTTTTTGCGCACTGTTCAATATTGCTGAAACTGCAATTTCATCGTTTCCTGAAATTTCATAAATTTTTACATCCTGATTTGAAAGTTTCATCATTTCTTTTGTAAAAATTTCCCATCGCGTTACGGCAATAATCATTTTGTCTCCGTCTCTTTTAATGATTTTAAGGTTCGAATTTTCTTTTACAGCATCAGAATTTGAAATGACCAAATAAATAGAATTTGAAGGTGTTTCATATGCCGATTGCGCCGCCCATTGAATGAGTTGCGAGTAAAATCCTTTAAACGAAAATTCTAAGGTAAACAAAAGCGTTCTTTCCCATTTTCTCAAAATGCTGCAATCAGAATTGCTGGAGGCGCTCCAAACTTTTTTGATCCAAGGCGTGAACTTAAATTCATACCAAGCAGTTTGATAAATAAAGTCGCTGTAAGCTCTTTGTGCTTCAATGATTATTTCTTCTTCTTTAGACTTTTTTTCTTCGGCAAATAAAGAAAATAAACGCCCTATAGTATTTTCATACAAGATTTTTGCACCATATTCCATGGTCATGCTAACGCCAATTACTTGAAGCATGGTTTTGTATTCGCCGTTTTCAGGATATGCTTTTGAAGTCAGTTTTAAAGAACGGTCATACAGTTTCCAGTATTCATCAATAGATTTATAAAAAGGAAAATCAGACGGGTTTTTGCCGCTTTCGAGGTAGTCAGCATATTCTTTTGGATTGTAAACCAAATACCATTCTGGAACAGTTAGAATAGTTTGTTCTTCGGCTCTGAAATAATCTTTTATCTTTTTCTTTTCCGCAGAAAGCTCACTTTTCGCATACGGATTGTATTTGTCCAATAGCTTATTTGTAAAGCGCTGATTCGAGTCTAGTTTATTTTTTAGTGCAAAATACTTCTCGCTGTTTGGATATCCTTTTTTGAATTGCTCAATCGTAGCGTGTGGCTGATACGGAAGATACCAAGTTCCGTTTTCACTCAAAATAGCATCAGTCATTTCAAGTGTCCATTTTTTCACTTGATCTTTTGCTTTCTGATCTGTATTTTGTTTGAAATAAATTACAAAGGCAAAAACCTCTTTATTTGCCCACGAAAGATAGCTTTCATGATCTGGCAAAGCGTGTCTCAGCGAAACATTGATCACATTTACATTGTTGTTTTGGAAAACAGCGCTCATTTTTGGGATAAATGATTTTATGTTTTCCACCGGAATAAAATATTCCTGAAGCACATAAGTTTCTTTTTCTCGTGACGATGGCTCTAATTCTTTTACGTCATAACTCGCTTCCTTATTTCGCCATCTGACTATATTTGGAAGATAATATAACGGATCAATTGTGTATTCTCGAATCCATTTTCCGGTATTTCCCCAAGAAACAGCTCCGGTTATTCTTGATTCCAGCCAATAATTTTCATCTTCAGAAACCAAACGCTCTTCGTCTGTTACTGGTTTTGCTGTCTTTTCCCAAGAAATACTCATGATTTTGTCGTATTTCGGCGGGTATAGATTTCCGTTTTGAAAAACCACTTTTTTATTGTCACGAATGTTTTTATCAAAATAAGCTTTATAGTCTTCAACAGGCATAACTTGATGAAATCTTTCGACCTTTTCGTTGTCAACTAATTGCAACTTTGCTTCGGCAATTACACCAATTCCGCCGTACCCGCCAATTGCAGCGTCAAAAACATCTTGATTTTGATTTCTGTTGGCAATAATTACATCACCATTTGCAGTGATAATTTTTAATTCTAAAACCGATGAAATTATTGGGCCGTAACCCACATATCTTCCGTGACAGTTTACAGAAATCGCGCCTCCAACCGTGAAATTAGAGTACGTCTGCATTATTTTGATTGATAAATTCAAAGGATCAATCACTTTTTGAATGTCTCTCCAACGAATTCCCGCCTGAACCGTAATCTGTTTTTTAGTGGTGTCAATGTGAACAATTTTATTGAAAGAGCGCATATCAATATGCAGACTGTTTTCAAAAGCAGTTTGACCGCCCATGCTGTATTTTCCTCCGCCAATAGAAATAGGTCCCGTTGTGTTTTTTATAGCATAAATGATTTCGTTTACCGTTTTTGGCTTGATAATTTTATTGACCTGAATCGGATTTATCTGCGTTACATCGTTTAGGGTTTTGTTTTCTAATGTTTTGTCAAAAGCCGAATCTCCTGAAAACTGAATCAATAAAAAGATATAAATGGCAAACGCAATGCAACTATAAAACGGAATCGATAAAATCTTTTTTCCATTAATAAACCGAATAGCCTTTTTGAGTAAAGCGTAAATAAATTTTAATGTTTTGACGAAAAAAGTCACAAGAATTCGCAACAAACGGAATATCTTTTTCATACCGAGAAAGTATAATATTTAGATTTTGGTGAATAGCATTAACGCATTTTTGGTTGGATCTCCTTTTTGATACAAGGTTTTTTTCTCAAATTTGAATCCGATGTTTTCAATAAATGCAATGATGAAAGCTAAGGAATAAAAGTTTCGAACCTCTTTGGCATTATATTCCCAAGTTTCATTTACGCCCAAATTAAAAACATCGTGCGCGAGCGCCACCAACACTTTTTGATCTTCGGTATCACAATTGTGGTCTCTCAAAATCATTTTTCCACCAACTCTCAATGTATCTCGGATAGAAGAAATATATTGTGTTCGTAATTCGATTGGGCAATGATGAAAACCAATGTAAATGGTAACCAAATCTAAACTCTTTTTAGGAACATGTTCAGCAAATTTGGTGTTGTAATTCGCAAACGGAATGTATTCGGCACCCACTGCAATTTGGCCTCTGTCGACCATTTCAGAAAAGGAATATTTAGGTTTTCTTCCATCGGCATAATATCTTTTGCCTTTAATGGAAACTTTTTCTTCCAAATAATCCAAATATCTTCCCGAAGAACCAATTTCCAAATAACCATCATACGAACTGCCTTCGCCTAACAAAGAAACAGTTTCAATCGACATTTCGTTTTTTTGATGCATCAAAGCCGGAAGCTGATAACGAAAAGTGGACAACATAGGCGTAATATCGTCTAGTTGTGATTGCGTTGCAAGATAAATTTCTTTATCGGTATTTTTTGCAATCGTATTTTTAGAAATTAATTCATGGAATTCGTTTTCAGGATATAAATTGAAAACATTTTTTAAAAACAAAAAGAACTGATTTTTCAGCTTTGCATTGGTATAAATATGCTTGAAGTTGTTTCGGACTTCTAAAGTTAAATTTAATATTGTATTTGGGAACACTTGTGCCGAAGCAACAAATAACATTGCTGTTTTAATAAAATTCCGTCTTTTCATAATAAAATTTGTACTATCAAACATAGTGATTCTGCTTACAAAAAACTAATTTGATTTTGATTCATTTGAATTGCCTCCTTTTGGCTAAAGCCAAATTATTATACAAAACAAAAACCTCCAGCTAAAGCTGGAGGCAATTGAATTATATCTGTTATAAACAAGAAATCAGATTTAGTATTTTGCAGGTTCGCCCGCTTTAGGCAATGATTGCTTTATGAATGTTCTGATGTCTTCGTTTGCAGTTTCTAAGTCGGCTTTTCTTAAATACATCATGTGACCGCTTCTGTAGCCTTTCCAAGACATTCTATCGTTTAATCTTCCGCTTGGATCCATTTGCCATAAATCATATTTCGCATTAAAATAGTCGCAAGCACCATCATAATATCCTGATTGGACCATGACATGTAAATATGGATTTTGCGCCATCGCTTGTCTTAGGTTTTCTCCTGTTTTATCATTTGATCTGTCCCAAGGATGAACAGGACCAAACATATTGTATTTAAAATCGGTTTTGTAGTTAAGATTATTGCGCAGATACATATTGATAGAAGGTGTAAACGAATGCAACCAAGAAGTAAGTTCAGCATTAAAATCAACACTTTCTCCGGCATCTTTTTTGTCAATTCCTTTGTATCGTGAATCAAGCCTTCCAACAGTATAGCCTTGATCTCTTAACAATTCTTTCCAGAAATAATCATTAGGGACATCTAAATTGTTTTGTGAAATAACTTTCTCTGAAATACCAGAATAATGTGCCATTTTAGTCACAATTTCTTTTCTTTTTTGTTCGTCCAAAGATCCTCCTTTGCTCAGCGCAGGAAGAAGTTCGTTTATGGTGAAATCTTCAACCTCTGGCAACATAGCAGTTAAATCCTTATTTTGAAGATCTGGACTTAGCATTTTATGATACCATGCAGTAGCTGCGAAATAAGGCAATTTAAGAGCCGCATTAGAAACAACGCCACGAGTAATTCCTAAATCAGTTGGAGAAACTAAAATTACTCCATTAAGATACATCCATTGATTGTTTTGTAATTGAAGCGCCAATCCCGAAACACGAGTTGTTCCGTAGCTTTCTCCAATCAAGTATTTAGGAGAAGCCCAACGGTTAGTTCTCGTTACAAAACCATTGATCCAATCGGCTAGGTATTTAATATCGGCATTTACACCGAAGAATTTTGCAGGAGGGATTTCTTTGTTTGTAGGTCTTGAGTAAGCGGTATTTACAGGATTTACAAAAACGATATCAGCAATATCTAAAATCGAATATGGGTTTTCTTTTATTCCGTAAGGTTGCAAAGGATATCCTTCTTCATCAATATTTAATAAGCTTGGCCCTGTATAAGCAATCTCCATCCAAACGGAAGCAGAACCAGGCCCGCCATTAAAAGAAATCACTAAAGGACGAGAATCACGATCTTTCACATCAGAACGCTCATAATACGTATAAAATAAGCCGGCAATAGCTTTTCCGTCTTCATCCCAAACCGGCATAGTGCCTGCTGTTGCTTTATACGAAACTTTTTGACCTTTTATTGTCGTGGTGTGATTGGTTACAACTTGAGAATCTGGATTGAAAGTAAGGTTAGAAGGGGAGTTTTCTTCTTTTGCAGGAGGTGTTTTCGGTTTTGAATCTGGTTTTGATTCTTGTGCGTAAGCACTTAAAAATCCAACTAAAAGAAATGAAAGTAATGTCTTTTTCATAAAATTAGGCGTGTTATTATTTTTTATGTTCTGAATTTGGGGAATGTATTTAAAGTTTTTAAAGATATAAAAAAATAAGAAAACATGATTTTTTAGTATTCTATTACGGATTAAGATTTGTTTTTCTGAAGAAAATGAAGTTATCTAAAGAAATTTCGTGAAATTTGTATAGAACCGAAAATCAAGAAAGTATGAGCAGAATACATTTATTTGAATTTGAAGATCAACAATGGCTTCCGGAGTTTATTAGAAATTACATGACCGACTTTTTGCAGTTTCTGTCTAATAAAACTGGTATGTACAAAGGAATAGTTCCTGTAATAGAAAAAGGTTTAAAAGAAAGCCAAACCAATCAAATTATTGATCTTGCATCGGGTGGAGGTGGCGGATTAATTTGGCTGAACACCGAATTGAGAAAAAACAATCCCGATTTAAAAATTCTGCTGACGGATTATTTCCCAAATATTCCTGCATTCGAGCATACACAAAAAAAAGCCGACAATTTCGATTTTGTAAAAACTTCAGTAGATGCCAGAAATGTTCCCGAAAATCTAAACGGACTTAGAACGCAATTTTTATCTTTCCATCATTTTAAACCAAAAGATGCGCAACAGATTCTGCAAAATGCAATTGATAGCAACAGCTCAATAGCCATTTTTGAAGGGCAGGAGAGAAGCATTCCAAGTATTGTAGCGATGCTATTTTCGCCAATTTCTGTTTTGCTGACAACGCCTTTTATAAGACCCTTTAAAATTGGTAGAATCATTTTTACCTACCTAATTCCAATTGTACCGATTTTGGTTTTGTGGGATGGAGTAGTTTCTTCTTTAAGAACCTATTCTGTCGATGAAATGAACGAATTGATTTCTAAATTAGACAACAAAGAGAATTTTAATTGGGAAGTTGGAAAAGTAAAATCTGGACCTGCAAAGATTTTGTACTTGTTGGGGACTAAAAGATAATTTTTTTTCCTTTTATGTCGCTAACGCGAGCGTCCCGCTCGTGACGATCCCAATTGTTTTTTAGTTTCGTTGCGTTCACGAGCGAGACGCTCGCGCTAGCGGGGGGTTAATGGTCTTTGAATTGATTAACCGATTTCAATTTGCCATTAATAAACTCAATGGTAAATTCATCAACATATTTGTTTGTCCCTTTATACTTCCACGTTTCGTGAGTCTCTCCATATCCATAATCATTTATATCAGTTGATTGTGGACGTCCCATTAGAATCTGAACGGAATCTTTTGGCATATATGTATGTAATTTCACTATACCTCTTTTTGTGGTTAGTTCAAATGATTGGATATTTCTTTGTTCGTCTTCATCGAAATCGCCAAAAGATTGGTTTAGGTTTTTTAAGGCCTTCATTCGGATTTCTTCTCGTAGTTGGTTTTCTTCTGTGTTTTGAGTTGCAGCGATAATATATAATACTCCGATTGTGCAAACTACTCCAAGAACAAACCCTAACGAAATTTTCAAAAACGTATTCATATTTGCTATAATTTAGTGTTTTGTCATATGCTAGCGCGAGCGTCTCACTCGTGTCCATTTTCAATTGGTTTTTCAATCTTTTGGGTTCACGAGCGGGACGCTTAGCGGGTGTATTAAATGTTTGTATGCTGCTTATTTGAATGGATTTAATTTATCTGTACTTTGCTCTTTCAAAATAGCATTTTCTTTTTTTTCTGTTAAATATTTTACTAGCTTCTCTTTTAGTTTTGGTATAAAATCGTCTAGTTCATTTTTTATGTTTAAAAGATATTCTTCAATTATTTCTATATATTTTAGCAATAAAATTTTCAACCCTTCAATCGCTTCATCGTTGCCCGTTATTGTTGAGTAATTAGTAAGTTGAATATTTATAGCGTGAATATTTAATTCAACATTTATATCCATTGCTCTAAAGCCATTTGGAGCACACTTAAAAAAAACACTATTACCCGAAATAGGAATATTATAATTTGCTATTTCAATTTCAATTAATTTTCCTGGTGTGAAATATGTACCAGATGGTAATTGGCGACCATCAATTTTTTCCTTTTCAATTGAAGTTGTTGTGTCTTCTTTAATTAGTCTAGGAACAAATAATTGTAACTCTTTAATAAGTTTTTCACTTTCATTTTCTACATTGAGATTAATTAAAGTGAAATTATTATATCGGTCTATTTTATTTTTCAAAGTTACCTCAATATTTTTCAGATATTCGGAAAGTCTTTGTTCTTTAAAAAGGGTTGTTGATCTTTTTCTAGGATACATTTTTATTTTTTGAAGTTAATTATTATAGTTTCGTTAGTTTAATTAATAGACAAAATTCTTGAATTATGCGTTTGGGATTGAAGATCAACCATCTCGTGAAAATTCTTTAAATAGAGATTACCAATGTTTTATGAAATCCTATCAACAATTTCATTCATTGTATAATGCACAAATTGTTTTCCAAGTTCTGTTAGTTCATATTGTTCTTGATTATCAAAAGCTGATTTATAAATAGAACTGGAAGCTTTTTTTGTAGTTTTTTTGATAAAATCACCTTGATAATTTGTTATGCGATGTTGTCTTATTACACCTCCCATACTTAAATCTCTAATTATCATTTTAAATAAATCTGCTTCTAATGAATCTTCTCTGACATTTGTTCCATTTAATAAATTCCATATTTGAGATCTTGTTATACCAGAGTTTTCAAAAATAGATTTAATCACTGCGAAATGGACTTCATGATAGATGTTTATCCAGTCTATGAACAATCTAATCAAGTCGTCAGGAACTAGTTTATATGCTCCTGCATTTGTAATTAATTTTCTAACTAATTCTTTTTTTTCGGTTGTATCAGTTTCATTCCAAGTTCGAAATGCCTTTTTAACTATTTGTAAATATTCTTCACTTTCTATTCGTTGGTCTATTTCTTCAGGAAATTCGTTTAAACGGACAGCTACGTTTGTCAGTGTTTCTCCAAGTTCTGACATTTTTTTTGAATGTTCTTGTAACCATTGAGTATATAAACTATTTGCTTTAAATTGATTTTCATCAGCTTTGAAATCCATTGCTGCGTTTAAAAATCCCCCAACCCATGGTATGCTTCCAAGGGCAGCGGCGAAAAACTTTTTAAATATCCTTTTTCTTTTAGGCTCAAAAGATGATATCAATTCTTCTTCAAATTGTTTTTCAATATTTTCGTTAGTAGATGGTAATCTTTCCATAGAAATAGAATAAGCCACCGGAATAGTGGCTTATGGTTTAATTAAATAGCAGATATGCGGATGTTATTGTCATCATGAACTAAACTTGTTAGATAAAAATCAGCTGCTCTGAATTCTTTTTTACTGTCAAACCACTCGCAATTTGCTAAATTACTTTCTTTGTCAATTGTGCTTATTGTCATCAAAGGTCCTCCACTTTTTAATCTAACAGTTTCTCCTTCTTTAAAACTCTGATTCATAATTATATAGATTTAGTAAGTAAATAATAATAACTAAATTAATTAAATAAAAAGCGAGTAAAATTAGAAAGTAAAATTGTTATTAACATTGTTTTTAACAGTATGATTAATCATTAATTTTTAAATATTTTGAGATAAAATTTAGTTTATTAGTTAGATTAATCTCCATTGAAAAAAGTTTTATTTTCTTCTTTTAATGAAATAATTCTTTAACAAAAAAGAGTGTTGATATAATAAAAAAAAAACGACTGAAGTGCATCCAGTCGTCTTTTATAATTGTAATATGATTTTGTTACCTCAAGAAACTCTTCAACTCCTCATAAGTCCTAATCTTCATACTAACTTTCTCCTCATTAATAACACTTTCAATTTGTGTTGGAATTGGAAGCGTAATTCCTAGCGCTGGTTCCACAACATCTAAGAATTTAATTGGGTGAGCGGTTTCTAAGAAAATACCAATGGCGTTCGGGTATTTTTCGAGCTCTTTTTTCAAACCTAAATAGCCAACCGCGCCATGAGGTTCTGCGATATAACCGTCGGTGTTGTAAATTTGTTTCATGGCTTTTAGCGTTTCTTCGTCGGTATAGCTATAAGAAGAAAAGTCTTTTTCAAAAGCCTTTAAATCATTATTGTATAATTCCTGAATTCTAATAAAGTTACTTGGGTTTCCAACGTCCATTGCGTTAGAAATTGTCGCTTTAGAAGGTTTTGGGTCGTATTTTCCATTTTCTAAGAATCTTGGCACCGTGTCGTTTACGTTTGTCGAAGCAACGAAATGTTCAATTGGCAAACCTAATTTCTTTGCCATAATTCCAGCACAGATATTTCCGAAGTTGCCGCTTGGACAAGAGAAAACCAAAGGTTTGTTTTGGCTCTTCAACGCTTTGTAAGCAAAGAAGAAATAAAACATCTGTGGCAACCAGCGCGCAATATTGATAGAATTCGCCGAAGTCAGGTTTTTGTGCGCTAAAGTTTCATCTAAAAACGCTTTTTTCACCATATCCTGACAATCGTCAAAAACACCGTCAACTTCAAGCGCTTTAATATTTTGCCCTAAAGTCGTCAATTGTTTTTCCTGAATGTCGCTCACTTTTCCTGACGGATATAAAATGACAACATCAACACCATCAACGCCTAAAAATCCGCTTGCAACTGCGCCTCCTGTATCTCCGGAAGTCGCTACCAAAACGGTGTTTTTAGAATCTTTTTTGTCTTTATTGAAATAACCCAAACAACGCGACATAAATCGCGCTCCAACGTCTTTAAACGCCATTGTTGGTCCGTGGAATAATTCTAACGAATAGATTCCGTTTTCGACTTTCACGACAGGGAAATCAAAAACTAAAGTCTCAGCGATGATTTCTTTTAGTTTTTCTGCAGGTATTTCGTCGCCAACGAATTGTTTAATCGCTTCAAAAGCAATTTCTTCGTGGCTTAAACTTTCGATTTTATCAAAAAATGAAGGATCAAGAGGCGTAATGCTTTCTGGGAAATATAATCCTTTGTCACTCGCTAATCCTTGTATTACAGCTTCCTGAAAAGAAACTTTTGGGGCATTATGGTTTAAACTGTAGTATTTCATTATTTTTTGCTTTAGGCTTTAAGCTATAGGCTTTAGGCTTTTCCTAAAATGTGTTTAGCTTAATGCTTTTTCTTTTTTTTGTTTACTATTTTTTCGCAAAGATTTTAAGCTTATTGCCTAAAGCCTATTGCTTACAGCGTCCCATCCTAAAGGATGCGGACACCATCTGGATTGATTTTTGACACATGAATTTCATACGGTAAATTCATTTTTTCGTAAACCTCACTCATGGCTTTGGCGATTTGATCTGCGGTTTCTTTTCCTCGGCTTAAAGCAAAAATCGACGGACCAGAACCTGAAATTCCAGAACCTAAAGCGCCGTTTTCGTAAGCTGTTTGCTTGATTTGGTCGAAACCAGGAATTAAAACACTTCTTAAAGGTTCTACGATTTCGTCATGAAGCGATCTTCCGATTAACTCATAATCTTTGGTGTAAAGACCTGCTACAAGTCCGCCCACATTTCCCCATTGCATGATCGCGCTTTTTAGAGAAACGTTTTGTTTTAAAACCGAACGAGCGTCAGAAGTTTTTAATTCAATTTGCGGATGAACCACCGTTGCGTACAATTCTTCTGGACTGTCAATTCTGATAATATCTAGAGGATCGTAACTTCTTACCAAAGTAAATCCGCCAAGAAGGGCAGGAGCAACGTTATCAGCATGCGCGTTTCCGCTCGCTAATTTCTCGCCCTGCATCGCAAACTGAACCAAATCTTTACGAGAATATGGTCTTCCTAATAATTCGTTGATTCCGAAAACCGCTCCGGCAGAACTTGCGGCACTGCTTCCGATTCCGCTTCCGGCTTTAATATGTTTGTAGATTTCAATTTCGAATCCAAAATCCAATTCGTCCAAAGTCGCTAACATCGCTAAAGCCGCCACACCCGAAACATTTTTCTCGGTTTCAAGAGGTAAATCGGCACCCACGATTTTAGTAATTCGAACTCCTTTTTGATCTGATTTTCGAACAATCATTTCATCACCCGCATTGTCTAAGCAAAGTCCCAAAACGTCAAATCCGCATGAGAGATTGGCGATAGTTGCTGGGCAAAATAGTTTTATTTCCATTCTTTTTAAAGGTTCTGAGGTTCTAAGTTGCTAAGGTTCTAAGGTTTTTGCTTTGCAAACTTTTACCACATGGTTTTTTTATAAGGTTCTGAGGTTCTGAGTTGCCGAGGTTCTAAGGTTGTCTAGATAAAAAACTTAGAACCTCAGCACCTTAGCATCTTAGCACCTTTACTAAACGTTTCCTATGCGAATTACATCTGCAAAAATTCCTGAAGCCGTAACAGCAGCTCCAGCTCCAGCTCCTTTGATCAATAATGGCTGATCTACGTAACGATCGGTGTAGAAAAGCACGATATTATCTTTTCCTTCTAAGTTATAGAAAGGATGATCTTTTGGAATGAATTGCAATCCTACGCTTGCTTTTCCGTTTTCGAATTGTGCAACGTATTTCAATCTTGAATCTTTTGCTAAAGCTTCTTTGTAAATGTTCTCGAAATGCGAAGCATGTTTAATTAGCGAAGCAAAGAAATCATCGTTGTTTGTTGTTGCCAGACATTCAGCAGGCAAGAACGATTCGTTTGCAATAGCGTCAATATCCATTTCGTAACCGCTTTCGCGAATCAAAATCAGGATTTTACGAGCAACGTCTATTCCGCTTAAATCGATTTTTGGATCTGGTTCTGTGAAACCTTGAACTCCAGCTTCTTTTACCACATCGTGGAAAGAATTATTTTCATCAAAATTGTTGAAAATAAAGTTCAAACTTCCAGATAAAACCGCTTGAATTTTATGCACTTTATCTCCAGATGCAATCAGATTTTTAACGGTATCGATAATTGGCAATCCCGCACCAACATTCGTTTCAAACAAGAAAGGAGCATTGTATTGACGAGATAAGCTTTTTAGTTTTTTATAATTGTCGTAAGCAGAAGAACACGCAATTTTGTTGCAAGTTACAACGGCAATACTTTCTTTTAAGAATTTCTCGTATAGGTCAGAAACACTTGCATTTGCTGTAATATCAACAAAAATGCTGTTACGTAAATTCAGTTCTTTTGCACGCGCGATAAATTCTGTCGGAATTGCTTCTTCACCTTTATCTAAAGTCGCTTGCCAATCTTTTAAAGAAATTCCATCTTCATCAAATACCATTTTTCTTGAGTTTGATAAAGCAATAACGCGAACATTAATTTTTAAAACGTCTTTTAAGAATTTCTTTTGGTTGTGGATTTGCTCGATGAATTTCTCACCCACATTTCCAACTCCCATTACAAACAAATTCAGCTGTTTTGTATTTTCTTCGAAGAAGTTTTCGTGTAGTGTATTCAACGCTTTTTTAACGTCTCTTTCGTTAATTACAGTCGAAATATTTCTTTCAGAAGCACCTTGCGCGATCGCACGAATGTTTACGTTATTTTTTCCTAAAGTGCTGAACATTCTTCCGCTCAAACCTTGGTGATTTTTCATGTTTTCACCCACCAAAGCAATAATGCAAAGGTCTTTTTCTACGTAACAAGGATCGATTTTGTTTTGTGAAATCTCGATTTCAAAGGCTTTATTGATTGCAGCTTCGGCATTATCAGCATCAGAATTCAAAATTCCGATACAAATTGAATGCTCAGAAGAAGCCTGAGTAATAAAAATTACATTGATTTTTTCCTGAGACAATACTTCAAACAAACGTCTAGAAGAACCCGCAACTCCAATCATTCCTGGACCTTCAAGCGTTAAAAGTGAAATGTTATCAATATGGCTGATTCCTTTTACAACGGTATCTTTTGATAAAACAACATCGGAAATTAAAGTTCCCTCAGCTTCTGGCTCAAAAGTATTTTTGATTAAAATTGGAATGTTTTTTCTTAAAACGGGTTGAATTGTTGGCGGATACAAAACTTTTGCTCCAAAGTGCGACAATTCCATTGCTTCTTGATACGAGATATTGGCAATTGGCTGTGCTTGTTTTACGATTTTTGGATTTGCAGTAAACATTCCGTTTACGTCAGTCCAGATTTCCAATTGTTCAGCGTCGATTGCTCCAGCGATAATAGCCGCAGTATAATCAGATCCACCACGCCCTAAAGTCGAAGTGATTCCGTCAAGAGTCTGTGCGATAAATCCAGGCAGAATATTGATTTTTGCTTCGTTTTTAGCAAAATATTCCTGAATTAATTTATTCGAAACTTCAAAGTTAACTGCCGCTTTTCCGAAATCAGCATTAGTTTTAATCAAGTCACGGCTGTCTTTGTAAACTGCATCGTTATTGATTTGCTGATAGGCTTGCGCGATGATGAATGACGAAAGCAATTCTCCGAAACTTAAAATAGTATCGGCAGTTCTTGGAGATAATTCGCCTAAAAGGAAACAACCGTCTAATAAAGTTTCTAAATGATTGATGATTCTTTTTACGTGGCTCAACAAGCTACTTTGCTCGCTTACCGGAATCAGTTCTTTTAAAGTGTCAAGGTGTTTTTTCTCGATTTCAGCTACAACTTCTCTGAAGCTTTCGTCGTTTGCTGCCGCTTTTGCCGCTGCCGATTGCAGTAAATCAGTTACTTTGCTTAATGCAGAAACTACAACAACTAATTGGTCTTTTTCAGCTTTTTGTTTGACGATTTCAAGAACGAGTTTTATATTTTGAGCATTGGCTACCGAAGTTCCGCCAAATTTTAATACTTTCATTTTATGATATTTTTTTTCTTTTGATGCAATAGTTTTTATGTATCCAATGACTCTCTTCTTTCAAGAAAAAAGTATAGATGACCTATGATTATATGTAAAAATGTATACCCCTAAGGGGTAGTAGTTGTTGTAGTAGAAATAATGGTAGCAGCAATTGCAACTCCTGTTTGAGCTGTAATAATTGTAGATTGATATTTTATGCTGTTACTTTTCATTTTGATTTTTCAAAAGTACAGCTTTTAAGTAGGATTAAAAACTCTGAGAGGCTTTTTGCGAATATTTTAATAATTCAAATTTCAAAAAATCAATATTGAGCATTTGTTAAAATTAAATATGCTAATTTGAAGTTTTAATATTATTTATGCTGGTTTTTTTGTGAATGAAATATACATAATGAATTGGTTTTTAACGAAAAACTTGCGAAAAAGAGGCGATTTGATCCAAATAGAGCATTATGAAATAATTAAAAGCAGAGATTTGCGTCAATGTAAATTTTAATTATTGTGATAAAATGTTGCTTTTTAATATTGATTTGTTGAATTTTGACGTCTTAAATTTAAAATAATCATGAGAGAGATTCATTATATAAGTACTGAAACCATAACTTTAGAAACATTACAAGAGATTTTGAGCTACAATAAAATGCTTGAATTATCGGAAGAAGCAAAAGTAAATGTTCAGAAATGCCGTGATTATTTGGATAAAAAAATGGCAACGCACACGGCGCCAATCTATGGAATTAATACAGGTTTTGGGTCATTATATAGCGTAAAGATCTCTAATGAAAATTTGTCTAAACTTCAGGAAAATTTAGTAAAATCACATGCTTGCGGAACAGGCGATGAGGTTCCTGCTGAAATCGTGAAAATGATGCTTTTGCTTAAAATTCAATCTTTAAGTTATGGACATTCGGGCGTTCAGTTGAAAACCTTAGAGCGTTTGGTTGATTTCTACAATAATGATATTCTTCCTATTATATATACACAAGGTTCACTTGGAGCTTCTGGTGATTTAGCTCCTTTAGCACATTTGTCTTTGCCTTTAATTGGCGAAGGAGAAGTGCTTTTTGAAGGAAAGAGAATGGCTTCCGCCGAAGTTTTAAAACATTTTAATTGGGAACCAATCGTTTTGCAGTCAAAAGAAGGTTTGGCTTTGTTGAATGGAACCCAATTCATGAGTGCATATGGAGCTCATATTTTAATTAAAGCGTATAAATATTCGTATTTGGCAGATTTGATCGGAACAATTTCTTTGGAAGGTTTTGATGGACGAATTGAGCCTTTTAACGAATTGATACATTATATACGTCCGCACAAAGGACAAATTGTCACAGCACAGCGAATTGCTGAATTCTTAGACGGAAGCGAAATTATCGCTCAAGAAAAGAAACACGTTCAGGATCCGTACTCTTTCCGTTGCATGCCACAAGTTCACGGCGCTTCAAAAGATGCGATTGATTATGTTCGAAAAGTGTTCAAAACCGAAATCAATTCGGTTACCGATAATCCAAATATATTTGTAGAAGCCGATCAAATCATTTCAGGAGGAAATTTCCACGGACAACCCTTAGCTTTAGCTTTAGATTTTATGGCAATTGCTTTGGCAGAATTAGGAAGCATTTCTGAAAGAAGAACGTATCAATTGATTTCTGGATTAAGAAATCTTCCAGCGTTTTTGGTTGATAATCCAGGATTGAACTCAGGATTTATGATTCCGCAATACACTGCAGCAAGTATTGCTAGCCAGAACAAGCAATTAGCAACTCCATCAAGTATCGACAGCATTGTTTCAAGCAATGGTCAGGAAGATCACGTGAGTATGGGAGCAAATGGCGCTACAAAAGCTTTGAAAGTTTTAGATAATTTAGAGCGTATTTTAGCTATCGAATTGTTGAATGCATCACAGGCAATTGCTTATAGAGAGCCGTTAAAATCGAGTGATTTTATCGAAATGTTCCTGAGTAGTTATCGCGAAGTCGTACCTTTGGTAAAGGAAGACAGGATCTTACATTATGACATTGAGAATACCGTTGCGTTCCTAGATAGTTTCCAAATTGAAAACGATTTGTTAACAATGGCTTAACACTGCAAAGTATTAATGAAGTAATTTTGCACTATCAAAAATATAAAAATGTCAATAAACAGTATTTTCCAATTTTTAGTGCCGAAAGACAAGAAATTCTTTCCACTTTTTGAAGAGGCTTCAAGCAATTTAATTGAATTAGCTTCTAACTTACACGAAGCTGTAAATCTTCCATTAAAAGAAAGAGAAATCCTTTTTCAAAAGATTGACGAATTAGAGCAAAAAGGTGAAGACATTACACGTCAAACCAATTTGGAATTGAGCAGAAACTTTATTACTCCGTTTGACAGAGAGGATATCCATACATTAATTACTTCTATTGATAACGTTGCTGATTACCTTCATGGTGCAGCAAGCCGTATGAGATTGTATCAAGTTGATAAAATCACGAAATCAATCAGAAAAATGACAGAAATCAACCTTGAGGCTTGTCAAAATATTGACAGTGCTGTAAAAGAGTTGAGAAATTTACAGAACTTCAAAATCATTAAAGATGCTTGTGCCAGAATCAACAAACTGGAAAACAAATCTGATAATGTTTACAACAAAGCAGTTTTTGAAATCTTCGAAAACGAAACAGACGCTAAAAATATCATTAAATACAAAGAGGTATTATCTGTTTTAGAATCAGCAACAGATAAATGTAAGAGTGTTGCGAACATACTAGAATCTATTTCTGTAAAACATTCTTAATTTTTCAATCTGAAGTTATAATTTTATGACGATACTTATATTAATTATAGTATTAGCTTTAATTTTTGATTACATCAATGGTTTTCATGATGCGGCAAATGCTATTGCGACAGTTGTTGCAACAAAGGTTCTGACGCCTTTTCAGGCCGTTCTTTGGGCAGCATTTTTCAACTTTTTAGCCTATTGGGTTTTCGGGTTTGGTGTTGCAGATACGGTTGCAAAAACAGCACACACCATGGAAATCAACCTAGTGGTGATTCTTGCCGGAGTTATAGCGGCAATCTGTTGGAACTTATTGACTTGGTGGTTAGGAATTCCTTCAAGTTCTTCACATACACTTATTGGAGGTTTTGCGGGAGCGGCGGTTGCGCATGCTATTGCAGTTCACGGATTTTCAGGATATGTTGGCGAAGATGGTGCTACACATTATTGGTACCAAATCGTAAGCTGGTATAAGGCTGGGAAAGACGGAGGGATGCCTTCGGGAGTTATTATCATTATTGCTTTTATTGTTTTAGCGCCATTATTAGGAGCTTTGGCATCATACTTAATCTCAATTTGGTTGTTGAATGCTTCTCGTAAAAGTATTTGGCCAAAAATATTTACAGTAGGCTTGATGATTGCAACTGTTTGGTTTGTTTATTGCCAAATGGTTCCTTATGACAAGATTGAAAAACCAAGATTTGATTCTCATTTCTGGAGCGTAGCTTTCGATGCTCATAATATTAAATGGTTCTTAGTTGCCTTTATTGTATTGACTGTAAGTGGATTCTGTTTGATATTCAGTAGTCTGAATTTACATCAAGCTGATGCTGCTTTGAAAAAGATGCAATTAATATCTTCTGCAGCATTTAGTTTAGGCCACGGAGGAAATGACTCTCAAAAAGTAATGGGTATTATTGCGGCGGCAGTAGCGGTTTACATCAATACAAATCCGGGTGTTCACATGGATTCTTGGTTAGACGTTGTATTGCCAAATGAAGATTTGGGTATAAAAGGTGTTATGCCGGGCTGGATTCCATTAGCTTGTTATTCTGCAATTGCAGCGGGAACTTTAAGTGGAGGATGGAAAATTGTGAAAACAATGGGATCTAAAATCACTAAAGTAAGTTCGTTTGAAGGTGTTGCGGCTGAAACTGCAGGAGCTTTGACACTTTACTTTACAGAACACTTAAAAATTCCAGTAAGTACAACGCATACTATTACAGGATCTATCATTGGAGTTGGATTAACAAAACGTGTATCTGCTGTTAGATGGGGAGTTACAGTAAGTTTAATCTGGGCTTGGATCCTGACTATTCCTATTTCGGCTATTTTAGCTGGTTTGGTTTACTTTATCTTGAGTGTGTTTATTTAAACATAAAAATGAATTTTGTAAAACGTGAGATGTAAATCATGTTTTATCAACATAGCAAAAAGCCGATTTCATATTTTGAAATCGGCTTTTTGCTTTTAGAATTTTTGCAAATTCTTGCGATTGTGTCTTCTTTTATAATGTGTTTGTTTTAGTTTATTTTCATCTTCAGAAATAATGCTGATTGTCCCGTCGATTTCAAGCATGGCTAGTTTTACGTTTTTAAAGAATTCTATACCGTGTTCTCTCATTGCTTCTTTTAGTTCTTCATCAGAGATGTCAAGCTTGCTTAATGCTTTAAAATCAAGCTTTCCATCATGAATCAAGACTTCAGGTTTGTCTAATAATAATTCTCCAAAGATTTTAGAATGATGAGTTAGTTTTTTAATGATGTAATTGATGATAAATAAGACCAAAGCAGCGATTAGCCCTCCTGTCAAGCTGGTGTCGGGACCAACCATTGCATTTTGTACCGAATTGCTGATTAGTAAAATTAAAATTACATCGGCAGTGTTTAATTGTGAAAGCTCTTTCTTGCCGAATACTCTTAAGGCAATTGTCATGAAAAAATAGACGGTGATACTTCTTAAAACAATATCTAGATAGGGAAAAGTCATGATTTTTATTTTAAAGTTAAATAAAAAAGCTTTGTCAAAGTTTTAAAACTTTGACAAAGCTGCTAAAATATTTATGCGGAATTAAGTTTAAATGAACTCAATTACAATTTAAAATTCTTCTCAATCGCTTTAATCATTTCTCCGGCAACATCTTTATTGGTTGCGCCTTCAATTCCTTCAAGGCCTGGGGAAGAGTTTACTTCAAGCAATAAAGGTCCTTTTGAAGAACGAATAATATCAACTCCCGCAACTTTTAAATCCATTGCTTTTGCGGCTTTTATGGCGATCTTTTTTTCTTCAGCTGTTACTTTGATAACAGAAGCAGTTCCGCCCAAGTGGATGTTTGCTCTAAATTCGCCGGGCATAGCTTCACGCTGAATCGCCGCGACAACTTTTCCATCAATTACGAAACAACGGATATCTTTTCCGTTAGCCTCTTTGATGAATTCTTGGACTAAGATGTTGGCATTTAAACTTTTGAAAGCATTAATAACACTTTCTGCTGCCTTTTTGGTTTCAGCTAAAACAACGCCTTTTCCTTGTGTTCCTTCTAATAATTTTACAATTAAAGGTGAACCTCCAACCATTTTAATTAAATTGTCTGTATCAAGAGGAGAATTGGCAAATCCTGTTGTTGGAATATCAATTCCGCTGTTCAAAAGCAATTGCAATGAATATAATTTATCGCGTGATTGTGTAATCGCTGTAGCTGAATTTAAAACAAAAACCTTCAAAGCTTCAAACTGACGCGTTAAAGCACAACCATAAAAAGTAATGCTCGGGCGAATTCTAGGAATGATGGCATCAAATTCGTTCAAGATTTTCCCGCCTCTGTAGTGAATCTCTGGTTTTTTGGCATCCAATTTCATGTAGCATTCCTTGATGTTTAGGAAATGCATTTCGTGCCCGCGCATTTCGCCGGCTTCCATGATTCTTTTATTGCTGTAAAGCTCAGGATTGCTGGCTAAAAGACCAATTCGCAAACCGGTTTTTGCTTTTTCAGAATTTTGATATAGCTCTTTTAAAGATTCTGCTGTAGGCTGTCCCAGAAGATATTTTTGTTCTGGATCAACCAAAACCCTTCCGCTCATGGCTTCGCGTCCTAAAAGCATTCTAAAACCCATAGAATCACGATTCGTCAAAGTCATCTCGATTGGCCATTTTGCATCGCCAATTTTTAAACTCGTTTGAATCACATAACGATGTTCTCTAAAACCGCTCGAGCTTTTTACAATTCTTTTGTCAACCAGCGGCGCTTCACAATGAATGATCGTTTTGATATTATTCTGAATTGGATTAATATCAAATTTCACCCAATTGGCATCATTTTTTATAAAAGGAGCTATGTTTATTGCATGCATTGCCGAAGTTTTGGCACCAGAATCCACACGAGCTTTAATTGTTGGGATTCCTAGTTCTGGAAATGAGCACCATTCTTCGCTGCCTAAAATGACTTTGTTTTGAAGCATAAGTTGTTTTTATTATAGAATTTAAATTCAAAAATAGCTATTTGCTTTTACTAAAGATAGTGATTTTTAATAAAAAAAATACCCGTTATGTTATGAAAACGTAACGGGTAAGTTATTTCTGTTAGAAATTTAAACTAATTTACTGATTTGTCGGCTCTTCAGCTTTGTGGATTTCAACTGATAATTCTTGTGAATCATCTTTTAAATCCATCATGATTTCATCACCAGAATGTATTTTTGAAGTGATGATTTCTTCTGCTAACAAATCTTCAACATATTTCTGGATTGCTCTTTTTAAAGGACGCGCTCCAAATTGTTTGTCGAAACCTTTTTCAGCAATAAATGCTTTTGCTTTGTCGGTCAAGCTTAATTTGTATCCTAATTCAGCAATACGAGAATACAATTTTTTCAATTCGATTTCGATAATCAAATCGATGTCGGCTTTTTCTAATGCGTTGAACACAATTACGTCGTCAATTCTGTTTAAGAATTCAGGAGCAAAAGTTTTCTTTAATGCATTTTCGATAATGCTTTTTGAATTTTCATCAGCCTGAGCTGTTCTTGCAGCTGTTCCGAATCCAACACCTTGTCCGAAGTCTTTCAACTGACGAGCGCCAACGTTAGATGTCATGATAATGATCGTGTTTTTAAAGTCGATTTTGCGGCCTAAGCTATCAGTCAAATATCCGTCATCTAAAACTTGAAGCATCATATTGAATACATCTGGGTGCGCTTTTTCGATCTCATCTAAAAGAACCACACAATATGGTTTTCTACGAACTTTCTCAGTCAATTGACCTCCTTCTTCGTATCCAACGTATCCTGGAGGCGCTCCAACTAAACGAGAAATCGCAAATTTCTCCATGTATTCACTCATGTCGATACGAACTAAAGCATCTTCAGAATCAAATAATTCTTTAGCCAATACTTTAGCCAATTGCGTTTTACCAACACCAGTCTGACCTAAGAAAATAAACGAACCAATTGGTTTGTTAGGATCTTTAAGACCAGCTCTGTTACGTTGAATAGAACGAGCAATTTTCAAAACTGCTTCATTTTGCCCAATTACTTTATTCTGAATCAATTCAGGTAAATGCGCTAATTTGTTGCTTTCTGTTTGTGCAATTCTGTTCACAGGAATTCCTGTCATCATCGAAACCACATCAGCTACATTATCTTCTGTGACTTCAATTCTGTTGTTTTTAGAATCCTCTTCCCATTGTTCTTGTGCAGCAGCAAGATCTTTTTCGATGCGTTTTTCATCATCGCGAAGTTTGGCAGCTTCCTCGTATTTTTGTTTTTTAACTACCATGTTCTTCATTTCGCGCACTTCTTCTAATTGACGCTCTAAATCCAAAATTTGTTTCGGAACGTCAATGTTTGTAATGTGTACGCGTGATCCAGCTTCATCCATTGCATCGATTGCTTTGTCTGGTAAGAAACGCTCAGACATATATCTGTTCGTTAATTTCACACAAGCTTCAATAGCTTCTGGAGTATAAGTTACATTATGGTGATCTTCGTATTTGTCTTTTACATTGTTCAAAATAGCGATTGTTTCTTCAACAGAAGTTGGCTCCACAATTACTTTTTGAAAACGTCTTTCCAAGGCGCCGTCTTTTTCAATATATTGTCTGTACTCGTCTAGAGTAGTGGCACCAATACATTGAATTTCGCCTCTTGCTAAAGCAGGTTTGAACATGTTTGAAGCATCAAGTGAGCCTGTTGCTCCTCCAGCACCTACAATAGTATGGATTTCATCAATGAAAAGAATAATGTCATCATTTTTCTCAAGCTCGTTCATTACGGCTTTCATTCTTTCCTCAAATTGTCCTCTGTATTTTGTTCCGGCAACTAAGCTGGCCAAATCAAGAGTTACAACACGTTTGTGGAAAAGAATACGAGATACTTTCTTTTGGATGATGCGCAAAGCTAGTCCTTCTGCAATAGCAGATTTACCAACTCCAGGCTCTCCAATAAGAAGCGGGTTGTTCTTTTTTCTTCGGCTTAAAATTTGAGAAACGCGTTCAATTTCTTTTTCGCGTCCTACGACAGGATCTAGTTTTCCTTCCTCAGCCATTTCTGTTAAATCTCTCCCAAAATTATCTAACACCGGAGTTTTAGATTTTTTGTTTGACTTATTGGCGGGATTATTAAAACTACTTTCTTTTAAACTGTCATCTTGTCCTGAATCGTCATTGTATGACTCATTTCTTGGCAAGTTTTCTAAGAATTCTTCTTCGTTTGGCGTCATGTTTAGATATTGTTCTTTAGCTATATCATAATCTATTTTTAGCTTATTCAATAGCTTGGTTGTTGGATCGTTTTCGTTTCGTAAGATGCACAAAAGCAGGTGTGCCGTGCTAATCGACGAGCTTTGAAATACTTTTGCTTCAAGAAATGTTGTCTTTAGGGCTCTTTCAGCCTGACGTGTTAGATGAAGGTTTTTCTTTTCAGTGTTTATTTCAACGCTGTGATTGGCTGGACTAAGTATTTCTACTTTCCTGCGTAAATGATCTAAATCGACAGCTAGGTTATTAAGTATATGAATAGCTTTTCCGTTACCATCTCTTAAAATGCCTAGCATTAGATGTTCAGTACCAATAAAGTCGTGCCCTAGACGGAGAGCTTCTTCCTTACTGTATGTAATAACATCTTTTACCCTTGGTGAAAAATTATCATCCATAATATATTAATTCGTAATGTAAATTTAATTATTTACTGGTTGAAAAACAAAAATCATACCTAGCGATATCTGCTGTCAGCTAATTGACAAAAAAAATAACAAAAAAAGCGTTAAAAAACGCTTAATTTATTAACTAAAAGCGAAAATAAAGTTGTTAATAAATCATTTAAATAAGTGTAAGGAAATAGCTGAAAAAAAATTAAAAAAACGTATCTTGGCACGCTTTGAAACTATTATAATTATTTAATATAACAACTTATGTCTGAAGGAGAAAAGTTAATTCCTATTAACATAGAGGATGAAATGAAGTCAGCTTACATCGATTATTCGATGTCGGTAATTGTATCAAGAGCACTTCCTGATGTTAGAGATGGCTTGAAACCAGTGCACCGAAGAGTTCTTTACGGAATGTATGATTTAGGTGTAACTTCAAGATCTGCCCACAAAAAATCTGCGAGAATCGTGGGAGAGGTTCTGGGTAAGTATCACCCGCACGGAGATACTTCTGTTTATGACGCAATGGTTCGTATGGCTCAAGAGTGGAGTATGCGATATTTATTAGTTGATGGTCAGGGTAACTTTGGATCTGTCGATGGTGACAGTCCTGCAGCTATGCGTTATACTGAGGCTAGAATGCGTAAAATTTCTGAGGAAATTATGGCAGATATCGAAAAAGAAACAGTTGATTTTCAATTAAACTTTGACGATACAATATATGAGCCAAAAGTAATGCCTACAAGAGTTCCTACTTTATTAGTAAACGGAGCGACAGGTATTGCGGTTGGTATGGCGACTAACATGCCACCACACAATTTAACTGAAGTTATCAATGGTACTTTAGCATACCTTGATAATAACGATATTGAAGTAGACGAATTAATGTCTCACATCAAAGCTCCTGATTTCCCAACGGGAGGTATTATTTATGGATACGAGGGTGTTCGTGAAGCTTTTAAAACAGGTAGAGGACGTATTGTCATGCGTGCAAAAGTTGGTTTTGAAGAAGTTGACGGAAGAGAATGCATCATCGTTACTGAAATTCCATATCAAGTTAACAAAGCCGAAATGATCAAACGTACGGCTGATTTGGTAAACGAGAAAAAAATCGAAGGTATTGCAAATATCCGTGACGAATCAGATAGAAGTGGTATGCGTATCGTTTATATCTTAAAACGTGATGCTACGCCAAACGTTGTTTTGAATACCTTATATAAATACACTCAATTACAATCTTCTTTCAGTGTAAATAATATTGCATTAGTAAAAGGGCGTCCTCAATTATTGAATCTAAAAGATATGATTCATTATTTTATTGAGCACCGTCATGATGTAGTGGTTAGAAGAACGCAGTTTGAATTACGCAAAGCGGAAGAAAGAGCACATATTTTAGAAGGTTTAATCATTGCTTCTGACAATATCGACGAAGTAATTGCGTTAATTAGAGGATCTAAAAACACAGATGAAGCGAGAGAGAAATTAATCGAAAGATTTAATTTGTCTGATATTCAAGCTCGTGCAATTGTTGAGATGCGTTTGCGTCAGCTAACAGGTCTGGAGCAAGATAAATTAAGAGCTGAATTTGACGAGTTAATGAAGTTAATCGAGCACTTAAAAGCTTTATTAGCAGATGTTAATTTGAGAATTGATTTGATTAAAGAAGAGCTTACTGAAATCCGTGATAAATATGGTGATGAGCGTCGTTCTCAAATTGAATATGCTGGAGGAGATGTAAGTATCGAAGATTTGATTGCTGATGAAAATGTTGTAATTACAATTTCGCATGCAGGTTATATCAAACGTACCAACTTGACAGAGTATAAAACTCAAAATAGAGGTGGGGTTGGACAGAAAAGTGCCGGAACAAGAGATCAGGATTTCCTTGAGCACATGTTCGTTGCAACAAACCACCAATATATGATGTTCTTTACGCAAAAAGGAAAATGTTTCTGGATGCGTGTTTATGAAATTCCAGAAGGAAGTAAAACAGCAAAAGGTAGAGCAATTCAGAACTTGGTGAATATTGAAAGTGATGATAAAGTAAAAGCTTTCATTTGTACGCAAGACTTAAAAGATAAAGATTATATCAATACGCATAATCTTGTAATGGTGACGAAACAAGGTCAGGTTAAGAAAACTTCTTTAGAGAAATATTCTAAACCTCGTGTAAATGGAGTTGCTGCAATTACAATTAAAGAAGGTGATGAATTGATTGGTGCTCAGTTGACAAACGGAGAAAGCCAAATTATCTTAGCAGTTAAATCTGGTAAATTAGTTCGTTTTGAAGAAACTAAAACACGTCCGATGGGAAGAACAGCTTCTGGAGTTCGTGGAATTACCTTAAAAGATGAAACTGACGAAGTAATCGGAATGGTTACTGTTGATAAAAATGATATCGCAGAATCTCAAATTTTAGTTGTAACTGAAAATGGTTACGGAAAACGCACTAAACTTGTTGATGACGACGGAGAAGATGTGTACAGAATTACGAACCGTGGAGGTAAAGGGGTTAAAACACTTAACATCACGGAGAAAACTGGAAAATTAATCTCTATTAATGCGGTAACTGATTCTGACGACTTGATGATTATCAACAAATCTGGATTGACAATCAGAATGGCAATTGAAGATTTGCGTGTTATGGGACGTGCAACTCAAGGTGTTAGATTGATCAACTTAAAAGGAAAAGATTCTATCGCGGCCGTTACTACTGTAATGAAAGACGAAGAAGCTGAAGAAGTTGTTGTAGATGAAGACGGAAATGTTATTGAATCTGCAATCGAACGAGTTAAGCCAGACATGGAAGTTCTAGAAGACGAAGGATCAACAGACGATGACGATGATGATTCTGATGACGTAGTAGAGGATGAAGATGACTCTGATGATGAGGAATCTGAAGAATAATAAAACCACAAAAAAATTAAAATTAAATACACAAATTGAATATTATGAAAAGTAAATATGTATTACTTGCTTCAGCGTTGTTGATTTCAGTAGCTACTTTTGCTCAGAAGGATCAAATCAAAAATGCTGAGAAAGCTTTAAAAAGCGGAGATGCTCAAGGAGCAATTGCAATATTAAAAGATGCTGAAAATTTAGTAACTAATGCTAAAGATGTTGAGCAAGCTCAGTACTATTTTGTTAAAGGAAATGCTTATTTAGATTTAGCTAACAAAAAAGTAGAAGAAGGTAAAAACTTGTCAGCAGCTGCTGAAAGTTACAAAACATTAATTGACGTTGAAAAAACTTCTGGAAAACAAAAGTATTCAACTCAAGCTGCTGCTTCAATTACTGAAATTAAAGGAAAATTGATCAATGCTGCTATCGCTGATTCTCAGGCTGGTAAAAATACAGATGGAGCTAAAAAATTGTATGATGCTTATTTGTTAGATAAAAAAGATACAATCAATTTATACTATGCAGCTTCTACTGCAGTAAATGCTCAAGATTATGACACTGCATTGCCAATGTATGAAGAATTGAAAAAATTGAATTTCTCAGGAAAAGGAACTCTTTATACTGCTGTAAACAAAATTTCAGGAAATGATGATGGTTTTGCTAATGCGAAAGATAGAGATTTGGCTGTAAAATTAGGAACTCACGAAAAACCTAAAACTGAAGCTGTTCCTTCAAAAAGAGGTGAAATCTACAAAAACTTAGCATTGATTTTAGTTCAAAAAGGAAGAACTGAAGAGGCAAAAAAAGCAATTTCTGATGCAAGAAAAGCAAATCCAGATGATAGTTCTTTGACTCTTACTGAGGCTAATTTGTACTTAGAAACTAAAGATTTTGATACATACAAAAAATTAGTAAATGAAGCTTTAGAGAAAGATCCAAACAATGCTGATTTGATTTTTAATTTAGGTGTTATCAGTGCGAATGCAAAAAATACTGCTGATGCTGAGAAATATTATTTAAAAGCAATCGAAATCAATCCTCAATATACAAATGCTTACCTAAATCTTTCTGCTTTAAAATTAGAAGCTGATAAGCCAATCATTGACGAAATCAATAAATTGGGTAATAGTGCAAAAGATATGAAGCGATATGATGTTTTAAAAGCACAAAGAGAAGCTCTTTTTAAAAGTGTAATCCCTTATCTTAAAAAAGCACATGACTTAGATCCTAAAAATGAAGATGTTTCAAAAACATTATTAGGAGTTTACAGAGCTTTAGAAATGACTGCAGAGGCAAATGCTTTAAAAGCTTCAATGCAATAATAGAAATTCAGAATAAAAAAAAAGACCATTCACGCAGTGAATGGTCTTTTTTTATGTTTTAAAGCCTGTTTGTTAGCTTTCTAAAGTTGCATTTAGTGTAATGGTGGTATTTAGAAGTTTAGAAATTGGACAAATTTCTTTTGCCTTGGCGGCTGTTGCATTGAATTCTGCTGCAGAAATAGAAGGAACTTTTCCTTTTAACTCCAAATGGATCAATGTTATAGTTCCGTCTTCAAAAGTTACAGTAGCTTCTGTTGTTAAGTCATCTGCTGTGAAACCTGCTTCGTTCAATAAAAAGCTTAATTGCATGGTAAAACAGCCTGAATGCGCTGCTGCAACAAGTTCTTCAGGGTTTGTGCCCACACCATCAGCAAATCTCGTTTTAAACGATAATTGGGCATTATCCAGCGTTGTGCTTTGTGTGCTAATTGTTCCTTTTCCTTCCATACCGGTTCCTTGCCAGTTGGCGTGTGCTTTTCTTGTAAATTTCATATTCAGTTATTTTTGATTAATAAGTCGAAGTTAAAATATTGATTATCAAATAAAATGATTTTATAAATATAGTCAATATTTTTTTAAGTGTCATTTTATCAATTTGTTATCTGAATGTGAAATGCAAAAAAAAAGACACAATGAATTATCATTGCATCTTCTAAGAAAAATAAAATTCCAAATTCCAATGCTTAGATTTGATTGGAATTTGGAATTTAAAAATTGGAATTTCTATGAAATTTTAAGTTTTATTCTTGATTTAAATTTCGCAACTGTTTTAATTTATCTTTCCATAATTCAAGGCTTTCCTTATGGATCGCAATGTTTTTGCGTACTTCTAAAACAATTGAGTTTTCTTTTTTAGCATTTTTGGTATTCGTAAAAAACTGAATGTTGTTTTCTAATTGAAAGATTTCATTTTGAACTTCTTCGATTTTGCGCATAATAAAGATTTTTTCATTGTCTAATTTGCGTGTATCGTTGCTGTCTGAAAGTGAATCAATGCGATTAGAAAAACGCATCATTTCGCTTTCTTTTTTGCTTAAGCTTAATTTTTCAAAAAGCGCATCCAGGATTTTGTTGAATTTGCCTTCGATATGGCGTCTTGAAAATGGTACTTTACCATAGCCTTTCCAAATTTCGATGTGCTGTTTTATAGCATCTAAATCAGTTTTATGATCTCCCGTAAGCTGATATGCTCTTAAGATATCCAAGTAAGCCTTTTTGTTGTCGAAAGCAGCTACCTCATCAGCATTTTCTTCTGATTTGTGTTCTTTTAGTTTATCAAAATAATGGTTGCATGCATCTTTAAATTCTTTCCAGATTTTATCTGAATATTTTTTAGGAACGTGACCAATTTGTTTCCACTCTTCCTGAATTTGTTTCATGATTGGAGTAGTAGAGCTGAAATCAGTGCTTTCTTGAAGCTCTTTTGCTTTCGCCACAAGAGCCATCTTTTTATTTAAATTGTCGTTTTGATCTTTTTTGATGTCTTTGTAAAACGAATTTTTAAACGAATTAAAGTTTCTTACTGCAGTTTTAAATGAAGCCCATGTTTCTTCGTTTACCTCTGAAGGCACTTTTCCTGCTGCGAAAAACTCATTTCTAAGCGCTTCAACTTTTTGGATCTGAACAAGCCATTGTGAATGAGAATTTACTTTTTCAGTTCCTAAAACTTCGATTTTACCAATTATTTCTTTTTTTACTTCAAGATTCTTCTGTTCATTAGCTCTTTGGCTTTCAAATAATAATTCTCTCTTGTCATGGATTTTTTTTGTCAATTCACTGAATTTATTCCAGATTGAATCACGGTGTTCTTTAGAAACAGGCCCAATATCTTCTTTCCAAATTCGGTGTAAATCTTGCAGTTCGCGGAATGCTTTACTGATGTCAGTTTCATTAGCCAATTCTTCCACACGAGTGATGATTTTTTGTTTTTGTTCCAAATTGTATTTGAAATCCAAATCTCTTGCTTCACGGTCTAAATGAAGATAATCGTAGAAATTTTCGACATGAAAATGATAATTATTCCAAACATGGTTGTATTTGTCTTTTGGGATTGCTCCGGCATTTTTCCATCTTTCTCTCAATTCATTAAAATGCTTAAGAGTATCTTTGATGTTTTCCTGTGGGTTGATTAGCTCTTTAAGCTCTTCAACAATAGCAAGTCTGTTTTCTAAATTTGCTTTTAGATTGGTTTGCAAATGCTTAAAGTGAGCATTTCTTTTCTCTCTAAAAACATTATAGTATTCATCAAATTTCAGTTTTAAAGGAGAATGATATTCAAATTCTTCATTTGGATCTTGGTTTGTAGCGTTGAATTCTTCTCTTTTTTCTTCAATTAAATGATTGTATTGTAGTAAAAATGATTTTTTTATTTCTTCAATATGGTCTTTGACAGACATAACTTTGTCTAATTGAATCAGTTTTCTCAATTCATCGACAAGTGCATCTAATGTAAAAGTATCATAATCCTTCATAGGAATATCATGGCGCTCTTTCAGCGTTTCATCTTCACTTTCTTCTGCATTAGAATTTGTAATAGCGTCTAAGGCTTCTTGATGATCATTTTCTTCAGTAACTTCTGTTGTAACTGGTGCTGTTTCTGTCTCTGAAATTAGATTTTCAGGAGTTGTTTCAGCACTTGATGCATCAATTGCATTTTCTTGAATGGAATCAGTAGTGTCGATTCCTAATTTTCCGTCTGCTTCTTGCAGGTTATCATTCTTTTCTTCTAACATCTTAAATGTATAAGGTTTTTACTTTTAACAGTGCGAAAGATAGTAAAGGTGTTTCTAAATACAAAATAAATCACCTGTTTATACGCTATTTCACGATGAAATTCTTATTTTTTATTATAATTAGAGATTAGGATATTGATTTTTTTTTGGTTTTTGTTGCGTTAAATATAAATTATGAATTAATAGTGTTTTTCGAAATTTGCCATTGAATTGAGATTTTAATTTTATTTTTAATTCAATTAAAATAAAATCAAAAGTCCAACCTCCATTCCGAAATTATATGTTTTTTCTCCGCCAAAAGCAACACTTGGGTGTACATACGCCAAATTCGTTGGGGTGATTTTTCGGCCAAATTCAAGAAATGCATTATTTTGAAAACCGTCGACAATATTATTGTATCTAAAAGCAACATCGCCTGAAAGCCAGTTTTTTCCAAAAAACCACAAAAGGTTATTTTCAAGAAGAGTGACACTGACATCGCTTCTGTTGCTGGAGCCGGCAAAACTCTGGTTATGCTCTAAAGTGGCAATATATAAGAATTTCTTTTGTTTAAAGTACTTTGCATAAATAACAGCGGGAATAACTACCCACTTACCGCTTCCAAAATTTGGATCTTGGGCAGAGTTTGAAATGACTCTAGTTCGTAAACCAATTCCATCATTTGTTTTAAAATAAGGGATGTAACTTACTCCAACGCCAATATCGCCAATACCACTCTTGTTTATTGAATTAGTACTAGTGGAAATTAAAGGAAGGTCAAACCTCAAGTTCCAATCTTTGTTTCCAACGGGCTGTAAAACACGCAAATTGGTAGTATTAAACGAGCCGTTATCTCGATCTAAATATTCATTATACATCAAAATGGTCTGCATAAAATAATTATATCGAGGTTCGGAAAAAGGACTATGACTTCTGTCTATTTCCTGATCTTGAGCTTTAACGATAAATGAGATAAGAAAAAAAAAGCTAATGCAAAGTATTTGTTTTTTCATAAATATCTATTAATGAGTAGTCTAAGTTATGAAAAATATTTTAACATTTAATTTTGAACGGACTTTTTATTTGTTCCATATTTTCCAAGCTTTTTCGGCTTGAAAAATTAACATATCATAACCATTTTTTATAATTGCGCCTTTTTCTTTAGCATTTTTTAAAAACTGAGTTTCTGCTGGATTATAGATCAAATCGTAGGCAATATGTTTTTCTGTGAAGAATTCATAAGGCAAGTCTGGACAAGCTTCGATGTTTGGACTTGTTCCTACTGGTGTACAATTAATTATGATTTGGAAATTGTCAAAAGTTGTAGCATTGATTAAGCTGTAATCGATTATGTTTTCTTTAGATTCTCTAGAAACAAAAACATATGGAATGTCAAGTTCGTCAAGAGCAAAAGCGACACCTTTTGAAGCGCCTCCCGTTCCTAAAATCAAGGCTTTTTTATGGTGCGGTTCTAATAATGGCTTTAAAGATTTTTTGAAACCATAATAATCAGTGTTGTAGCCTTTCAGTTTGCCTTTTTTGGTAAACTTAATAGTGTTTACAGCGCCAATCAAATTTGCTTTTGTTGAAAGTTTGTCTAAAAAGGGGATAACTTGCTCTTTGTAAGGAATAGTAACATTTAAGCCTTTCAAATCAGGATTGTTTTTAAGCAATCCTTTGAAATGGCTGATTTCAGAAATGTCGAAATTTTCATAGGTGTTTCCTGCAAAAACTTCATTGTTGAATTTTTCTGTAAAATATCCTTTTGAAAAAGAGTAACTTATATTACGGCCCAATAAGCCAAAACGCCTTTTTAGAGTATCAATCATTCCTTATTTCTTATGTTTTTCAATGTAATTTTTAACCATTTTTTTTGACCACACCACTGGAAACAAATCTTCAATCAAGATATAATTGTCGAAGTTTAAGCGTAAACCATTGCTTAAATGGAATTTTGCTTTAGTATTGTCCTGAATCATGAAATACAAACCTGCTAAACGGTATTCGATTTCGTTTTCTTCTGGAAAATATTCTGATGCTTGTAATAATGTTTGAATTGCGCTTTCAAATTCACCAAGAAATTGAAGAATGTCAACCCAAAACAACCAAGTGTCCAACGCATAATCTCCAAATTCTACTGCTTTTCGGTATCCAAATTCGGCTTCTTCAAAAAAGTTCATTTGTTTGTTGATCGTTGCATAACGTTTCCAATACATGCGATTTTGATTGTCGATTGCCAAAGCTTTGTTTACAAAAAACAATGCTTTTTGGAAGTTTTTCTGGCGCATATAAAAATCAGTGATCGCAATCCATCCTTTGTCTAAAAGTGGATCTTCATGAACGGTTTGATTGTAATACTGAAGTGCTTTTACAGCATTTCCAAGTTTTTCATAACATTTTCCAATTCGCAATAATGCATACGAAGTTGCATCGTCAAGCTCAATCGTACGATTGTAGCTTTCAATTGCTTCATTGTATTTTTTAAGGCGTTCGTAAGCTTTTGCTTTTTCCATGAACGCTCCTAAAAATTCATCATCAATCAGTGTTGCATAGTCAAAAGCGCGAATGGCAGCTTCATATTCTTTTACGCCGTAATGCAAGCGTCCAAGCTGATGCCAGGCAATTTCGCTGTACGGATTTCTGTTGATGTATTCGTTAAGATAAACTATAGCTTCTTGGTTTTGATCTAAAAACTCAAAACAATATACCACGTTATATAAGGCCGACTGGTCTTCTAAGTCTTCTTCAAGACATTTGATGAAACTGTCTTTTGCCATTTCAAGATTATCCATAAAAAGATACTCCATTCCAATCAAGTTGTATACATCGGCGTAGTCATCAGTGTATTGCAAAGCAATCTTCAATAATTCTACAGCTTTTTCGTGTTGATCTCTTTTAGAGCAGATATTGGCTTTCTGGATATAAATTTCCTCGTTGTTCGGTTCGATTGCATACAACTCGTTTAAAAGCTTCTCAGCGATATCGAGCTTGTCGTCGTAAACCAGCATTTCTACTTGTACTAATTTTAAGCCTGTAGATTTTGGATGCTGATCTAATGCAAGTTTTAAGGCTTTTTTTGCTAAATTGGCCTTGCCTATGTCTAAATAATGAAGAATAATTTCTTCAAATTCTTCAGAATCAAAAAAGAGTACTTTGTTAGTTTTTAACATCGACTCAAATTTGGATAGAGATAGGTTATAATCTTCTTCTTCGTTGCTTAATTGCATACTTTCTCTATTTGAAATTAGCCTGTTATAAATTTAGGCAACCATATAATTGTTGTAAGGAAAGGGAATTAATTGTTTTGAACAATTTAATTAACAAAATATGATGTTTTTTATTCTATTTTAGGAAGAAATATCCTTTATTCTAAAAGGATTAACTTCATTTTTAATCTTTTTTTGGTTTTCAACTGAAAATTTATTCGGTTGAAAATGTGTTGTTTATTGCTTGATGTTGTCGAGAACAAGCTTGAAAAATCATCTCGAAATCTGATTTATTTTTGCTTTTCCAATATTTCATCCATGACCTCCAAAATCGTCGCGCAACCTTCTCTAATTTCATCTTCTGAAATAGTCAAAGGAGGTGTTATTCTGATCGCGCATCCTTCAAATAAAAGCCAAAATAAAATCAATCCTCTATCTTGGCAATTTAAGATGACTTCGTTTGTAATTTCAGCTGATTCTGTCATGGCTGCCAACATCAATCCTTTTCCTCTTACTTCTGTTATCAAAGGATGTACCAAAAGCGATCTGAAGAGTTTTTCCTTTTCTAGCGTTTCTGCCATTAAATTTGTTTCAGTTAATTCCTGCAAAGTAGCAAGACAGGCTGACGCAATGACAGGATGACCTCCAAAAGTGGTGATATGTCCTAATTTTGGGTTTTCTGTAAGCAAATCCATTTTTTCAGCCGAAGCAGTAAAAGCGCCAACAGGCATTCCGCCTCCCATTCCTTTTCCCATCACGACAATATCTGGAACAACATCATAGTTTTGAAAACCGAAAAGCTTTCCCGTTCTTCCAAAGCCTGGCTGAATTTCATCAACAATCATTAATGCACCAACTTCATCACAACGTTTACGCACTTTCTCTAGATAATTATTTTCTGGTTGGATAAATCCAGCGCCTCCTTGAATAGTTTCTAAAAGAATTGCAGCAGTTCGAGTAGTTATTTTTTGCAAATCTTCTTCATTGTTGAAGGTAACAAAATCAACATCAGGAAGAAGTGGTCTAAAAGCTTGTTTTCGTTCTTCAAAACCCATAACGCTCATAGAGCCCATGGTGTTTCCGTGATATGCATTGTGGCAAGAAATCAACTGACTGCGCCCTGTGGTTCTTTTTGCTAGTTTTAAAGCGCCTTCAATAGCTTCTGTACCTGAGTTGACCAAATAGGTTTTGTTTAAAGATTCTGGTAGGAGTGAAGCCATCAATTTGCAGTATTGAACTGCCGGACTTTGTGAATATTCGCCATAAACCATCACATGGGAATATTTGTCCAGCTGATCTTTAATTGCTTGATTTACTCTGGGATGCTGATGACCAAGTGTACAGGCAGATACACCTGCAACAAAATCTAAATATTTTTTATCGTTTGTATCGTAAATATAAGAGCCAATGGCGTGAGAAACTTCCATTCCTAAAGGATAAGGTGAAGTTTGTGCCTGATATTTTATAAAATCTGGATTCATTTTTTTAAGGTTCAAAGTGGCAAAGGTACTAAGGGACTAAGGTTTTAATTTTAGGCTTAGGTTAATTTTGTACCAAGATTAAAGTTAATTGAACTGAAAACTACTTAGAGGTTTTTGCCGGAGTAGCTTTGGCAGCAGGCTTCTTTTTGTCGTAATTCAAGGTTTCTTTCCTTACTTTCATCGGGACGTCTTTGCCTTTTTCTTCTTGGTCTTTTCCTTCTTTGATTAATTTTTCATTTAGTTCATTGTCTTCGTCGGTAAAAATATCATCTTTCGATTTTATTCGTTCATCGCCACGCCAGTGCAAGCCTCTAAGTTTTCGGGCGTTTTCGGGCAAATCAGCTTCAGGATATAAATCTCCGTCGACATTGGTAAAAAGAGTCAGCGTTTGGATTTGATTGTCTTCTAAAACCAAATTGATTTTACTGCTCACGCTTTTATCGATTCCGACAAGTTCATTTTGATCATTTCTGCTATAATAAATAACCTCGGTATTTTTGATAATATCAACATTGTGAAGTTTTCCGTCTTTGAATTTTCCGAATAAATTAAGTCCTTTCACTTGATTAAATCCAGTTCCTAATGTATCCCGCGAGACCAGAAAAGTGTTGTTGAGTACCTTTAAAGAATCAATTTTTCTAGTGTTTTTATCACCAATCAAATGCATGACATCACCAGTAATTTGGCTTTCGCCGCTCCATAAAATTGGATTTCCTATCAATTTTGTTAAAGCGATTTTAGAATTCGAATGAATCGAATCGCATTTTCCGCTCATATCCGTTTTGTAAAAACGAACATTGTTGTAAGCTCTCAAAATTCGTTCACCTTCTTTTCCGGTAACCATTAATTTTTTTCCATGAATGTAAACCGAATCATTGTCAACAAAATTTACTGCTACAGCTCTTTTGGTTACGAACATTGAATCTTTCAACTTGTAAATCTCGGCATAGTGTCCTTTTACAATACCACGATTTATAGAATCGGTTATTTTTACATTTCGAGTTGCCGAAGCAAATTCAATGTTTCGATTATAATACAAACTATCGCCTTCAATGCGCCTGTCATCATATTTTATATATGATTTCCTAAGGAAATGGGCGAGATTCTTTTTCGTGTCATAAAAACCTTTTTCCGTATAAATGTAATTGGCTTTACTAGTAATAGTTGAAGGGCCAAGTAAATAAGTATGTCCAGAATTGCTGTAATAGTCTAAATGATTTGACTTGATTACATATTTCGGATTTGTAATAGTGACTTCTGTTAAAAATTGAAACTTTTTCTCCGCGACAAAATAGCGTCCAGATTTGCTCACTAATGTGTTGTCTTTATTGACAATTGTTCCTTTGGTATTATAGAAAACCTGCTGTACGTTTCGGTCAAAATTAATTGTATCCGTTTTCAATGAAGCATCTGGCGAAGTCATTACAGCATCTCCGGTTGCAAAAGCTTTTTTAAAATTTCCGTTGTATTCAGCGTATTTGCTGTTTAAATATAAGGTGTCTCCTTGAACCAATTGCACATTACCAAAAGCTTTCAAGTAATTTTCTTTCTGAAAAAAATACGCTTTGTTGCAAGTTAAAACCACTCCGTCATGATTTATTTTTACATTTCCAGTCAATAAAACCGCATCTGGCACCAATTCTTGATTGACATCAGAAAAATCAGAATTCTCTATAATGATTTTTTTAGGTGCGGGTTTATTTTTTGATGCTTGAGCAAAAACAAACTGCGTAGTTAATAGCAGCAGACAAAAAGATATGAAAAAGAGTGATTTCTTCAATTGATTAAATTTTTGTCAAATTTATGAAAAAGGTTACAACCTTATAATGTTATTAGGATTAATTTATAATTCAAAAATCTAGTATTTCTTGACCTTGTAGCTAATGTTGTTTTTTATCAACAAAATAACCAACTCTCACGTTGTAGTAAACTGTTTTTTACTGATTTTAAAACAATTTGAAATCAGTTTTATTTGAGTTTTAAAAATTAGAGTAAATTTAGGAAATGATTTTCGGAACCAAATTTAATTCTGAATTCTCAAAATGTACCGATTTTATAAAGAATATGATAAATAAACGATTTTTTGCTGCGGGAATGGCAGCAAGCATGCTTTTTACAGCATGTAAAACAAAAGATTTAAAAATGAGCAACGCCAAAGAAGAAAATACTCCAGCAAATAAAGTTGTAGTTTATCAAGTTTTTACACGTTTGTTTGGAAATAAAAATACGACCAATAAACCTTGGGGAACTATCGAAGAAAATGGAGTTGGGAAGTTTAATGATTTTACAGATAAAGCGCTTCATGAAATCAAAGATTTAGGCGTAACATACATTTGGTATACCGGTGTGCCTCACCATGCTTTAGTGCGAGATTATACGGCTTTCGGAATTTCAAATGATGATCCAGAAGTTGTAAAAGGACGCGCAGGATCGCCTTATGCGGTGAAGGATTATTATAATGTAAATCCTGATTTGTCAGTAAATCCAGCTAATAGATTGCAGGAATTTGAAGCCTTGATTGCACGCACGCACAAAGCAGGTTTGAAATTGATTATTGATATTGTTCCAAATCATATAGCACGAAAATATGAAGGGAAAAGTAATCCAGAAGGGGTACGAGATTTTGGTGCCGATGATGATGTAAGTGTTGAATATAAAAGAGATAATAACTTTTATTACATTCCGAATACCGCTTTTGAAATTCCAGATGGAGATGTCCCTTTGAATGGAGAGAAAAATTCGCTTATTGATGGCAAGTTTGCTGAGAATCCGGCAAAATGGACCGGAAATGGTTCTCGAAAAGCAAAACCAGACCAAAATGATTGGTACGAAACGGTAAAAGTAAATTATGGCGTGCGTCCTGATGGTTCAAAAGATTTTCCAGAACTTCCAACTGGATTCGATCAAAAACCGTATCAAGAACATTTTGCTTTTTGGCAAGGTAAAGATGTACCAAGTTCATGGAAAAAGTTTAGAGACATTGCTTTGTATTGGACGGCAAATGGTGTTGACGGTTTCCGATATGATATGGCCGAAATGGTTCCGTATGAATTTTGGAGTTATATGAATTCGGCGATCAAAATGAAAAATCCGAATGCATTTTTATTAGCCGAAGTTTATAATCCGAATGAATACCGAAATTACATTCGCTTAGGAAAAATGGATTATTTGTATGATAAAGTCGAAACGTATGATAAGCTGAAAGATGTAATTCGAGGAAAATCATCACCTGACGGACTTTCGGATATCCAAAAAGGAATGACTGATATTGAGCATCACATGCTTCATTTTTTGGATAATCATGACGAGCAACGTTTGGCAAGTCCTGAATTTGCGGGAACTGCAGAACGCGGAAAACCTTTAATGGTCGTTTCTACAACAATAAGTACATCACCTACAATGGTTTATTTTGGGCAAGAAGTAGGAGAGGCAGGAAATGAAGATGCTGGTTTTGGAAAGCGCTCTAGAACATCTATTTTTGATTATATCGGAGTTCCAAATCACCAAAAATGGATGAACGATGGAAAATTTGATGGAGGAAAATTATCGGATTCAGAGAAAAACTTGCGCGATTTCTATAAAAGATTATTGAATTTTTCGATTAAAAGTTCAGCTTTAATGGGAAGTTTTCAAGAAATTCAATCTGTAAATCGCCACAATAATGCTGGTTATGAGGAATTGATTTATTCTTATGTACGTTGGTCTGATAAACAAAAACTGATTGTTGTTGCTAATTTTTCATCTGAAAAAACAAGCGAATTTGAATTAAAAGTGCCAGCTGATGTTATTTCAAAATGGAATCTAAAAGACGGTTCGTATGTTTTGGTCGATAAATTATATTCAGAAAATAAAACGTATTTTACTGTAAAGAATGGAGAAGGAGTGGCAAGGGTGAAAATTAAGCCTTCAGAATCATTTATTTTTGAAGTGAATTAAATTTTGAGGAATTTAATAACAAAAACGGATTTAGGAAATTTAATTCTAAATCCGTTTTTGTTTTAAACTGCAATTAAAAGCGACAAGATTTCTTTAATGGAAAATTGAGCGCGACAAACAAATTCATCTGATGCCCCATAATAAATAATAAGCGTGTCGCCATCGGGATCTATAATATGTCCATTTGTGAAAACAACGTTTCCAAAAAAGCCACTCAATTCATAATCAGTGGTGGGAATCATAATTGGATCTTCAGTTCTCGAAATTACTTTTGAAGGATCTTCTAAATCCATTAAAAAAGCGCCTAGACAATACTGATGATGTTCATTAGCCCCGTGATAAATTTCCAGCCAGCCTTTTTCTGTTTTTATCGGCGCGGCGCCGGCACCAACTCTTTTGCTGTCCCAAAGTTTTTTTCTGGTTTTAATAATGCATTTGTGATTTCCCCAATGAATTCCGTCTGGAGAGGAAGCGATCCAAATGTAATTTCCGCCAAGATCAACGCTGCTGGGGCGATGTAAAGCATGAAATAATCCGTTTGTTTTTTCTTCAAAAATGGCACAGTCTTTATTGTGTGGAGGCAAAATCATACCATGTTTTTGGAAAACTTTCCAGTCAGTCGTGGTGCGTAATCCAACTCCAACTCCATTTTCTGAAACAGAAGTAAAAGTCAGATAATATTTTCCTTCAAGAAAAGAAACGCGACAATCTTCAATTCCGAAAGTTTCTAAAATTCCTTCGCCTACCAAATGCGGATAATCTTCTGGTTCATAAAAATGATGTCCATCTTCACTGCATAACAACCTAATGTGTGAGAGTGTGGTCAAATAATCAGCTCCTTGATAATTGATTACTCGAGCGTCTGTTGCAATCAATTCGGGATGATCTTTTAAAATTTCAATGATTTGAATAATGCCTGTTTCGGTTAAGACAGGGAAGGAGATAATGTTTTCAATTTGCTTTGGCCTTTCAGCAACTCGAACGGCTAGCCATATTTTATTTTGAAACCGAAATACGCCCGGATTTAAAAGACAAGTGATTTCTAATCCTTCTCTGCTCGGAGGAATATCTGCTGGAGATAACAGCGGATTTTCTATAAAACGGTTGGCTATATCTTTCATGTTTTCTAAAAATAAACATTAAGATATAAAAAAAAGCTGACACTTTTTTGAGTATCAACTTTTTTATGATTTATACTTTTTTGACTTTCTTCAAAGCCTCGACGTAATTTTCGTTTACTTTTTCCCAATTTATATGTTTGTAAAAAGCATCGATATAACTTCCTTTTCTGTTTTGGTAATCCAGATAATAAGCGTGCTCCCACAAATCAATTCCTAAAATTGGAGTTCCAGGAATCAGGGCATTTTTCATTAAAGGATTATCTTGATTATCTGTTGTCGTAATTTGCAGTTTGCCATAACGATCTACAACCAACCAAACCCAGCCAGAACCAAATTGTTTTTCGGCCTGTCCTTTAAATTGGTTAGTCAAATTATTGAACGAACCAAATTCCTTATTGATTGATCCTGAAAGTGTGTCTTTTGGTGTCTGCTCTTTTGGCGTCAACACATTGAAATATAATGTATGATTGTAATAGCCACCAGCATTTTGACGAAGCTTAGCGTTGCTAAGATCCATTTTTTTCAAAATATCCTCAATAGGCATATTTTCGTACTCAGTCGAAAGAATTTCTTTGTTTAAGTTATTCGTAAACGTAACATAGTGTTTAGAATAATGAGCTTCTAAAGTTAGAGAACGAATATCAGGCGCTAATCCGTCGTAAGCAAATGGCAGTTTTGTAAGTCCAAAAGAACCAGGTGCTACAGTTACCTCATCAGGAGATCCAATAGTAATTTTTTCTTCTTTAGTTGGAAGAGGAACCTCTACAACTTCAGTAAGTTTGTTACCGTCATTACAAGAAAATAATACAAAAAATGAAGCTAAAATGCCAAAACGAATGATGTTTGTCTTCATGATTAATTTATTTTGATGTTAGTGAATTGATGATTTCGATATAATTTTCTTTTGCTTCTTCAATAGAAATATGACTTATCTGCATCCAAGCATTTGTTTTGAAGGCATCTCTCAAATCAAAATTTTGCGACTGATTGTAAACTGCTGTACCAAAAGTAGCTTGTTTATAATACGCATAAAGCCTTAACTGCACATCTTGTGGCAGTGAGGCTTGAGTCATTTGCATGGCAGTTTCAACAGCCTCTGAAAAACGTGTATCTAAATCCTTTTCAGTCATTAAGCTTTTTTAGCTATAATCGTTTTGCCACCAATTGCTTTTTGGCCTAAAACCACATCAATTGGAGTACCTAAAGGTAAAAATAAATCTACTCTTGAACCAAATTTTATGAAACCAGCGTCAGTTCCCTGAACAACTTGCATTCCTTCTTTTGCGTAGTTTACAATTCTACGTGCCAAAGCTCCAGCAATTTGTCTGTAAAGAACAGCTCCGAAAGTGTCATTTTCAATAACTACTGTCGTTCTTTCATTTTCCTCACTTGCTTTAGGATGCCATGCTACCAAAAATTTACCAGGATGGTATTTGCTGAATTTTATAATTCCGTCCATTGCGTAACGTGTTACGTGTACGTTTATAGGTGACATAAAGATAGAAACCTGTAGACGTTTGTCTTTGAAATATTCACCTTCGTAAACTTCCTCAATAACTACCACTTTGCCATCAACTGGAGCAAGTACGTGATCGCTGTTACGGATTGCAATTCTTTTCGGATTTCTAAAAAATTGCAAAATGATAATTAGAACTATTAAAGCGAAAATTTGTATAAGCTTTTGCAACCAATAAATATCAATAAACTGGTCAGCTAATAAAACCACAACAACAGTAAAAATTACACCTATTAAAATAGACGGGCCACCTTCTTTATGAAACATAATATAAAATTTGATAAAATAAAAATATAATTGGTGCTACAAATATAACACTATCTAAGCGATCTAAGATACCTCCGTGCCCAGGCATTATTGAACCGCTGTCTTTTACGCCAGCAATTCTTTTAAATTTGGATTCAATCAAATCGCCAATGGTACCAAAAATGCTCACAATTATGGCAATTATAGTCCAAATTAAAATTGATTTGTTGCTGAATTCAGGATTAGGCTGAATGTATAATTTTGATATTAAAAAACCTGCAAAAGCGGCAAAAAGCGCGCCACCCAAAAATCCTTCGACTGTCTTTTTAGGAGAAACTCTTTCAAACAATTTGTGTTTTCCCATTGATTTTCCAACCAAATAAGCAAAAGTATCATTGGTCCAAATCAAGATGAATAACCCCAGAATGATTTTAGGGTTGTAATCATTAGTTCCAAAAGAGATTTTAACGATAAAAATAAAAGGAAGCGTAATGTATCCTAATAGATATAAATATTTTGATGAAGTACTTATTTTTTGAACCGAATCGTAAAATAAAAACAAAATGCATTTAATTGAAACCACTATAGTTACGGCAAGCAAGATTAAATCTAGTTGCCTGATATTGACTTCTAAATCCAAATCAGATTTAAGGGCATCATTCAAAAATAAAGTCGTTTGTTTGCTGTAATGACTAATCAGTAAAACTGATGTATAAATCAGAGTTCCAAAAAGAATTGAAAATACTTTGTTCAGATTGACTAGATTACTGAATTCGTAAATCGTAATAATCAAGAAAATCCCAAAAAGAATAATAAAGCTTTCAGTTGAAAACAGAATAGAGGTAAGCAGTAAAGCGATATAAACAGCACCAGAGATGGTTCTCTTCAACGTTTCGTTCATCTTAAAGATCTTCTAAAAGCAATAAATAAAGGTTTTTTGCAACACTTCCGTATTGCGTAAAGTCTTCTTCTTTTGCTTTTTCGAAATATTTTATTGTGGTAATGTTAGTAGGATAGTCACGTTCGTACTTGCGTTTAATTGCGCTCAAGCCGTCGCTTTTCATTGGTAAAATCTGGCTAGTTGTAGCAATTATGACAATGTTGGCAGGAAGTTCATTTGGTTTGTCCTGTCTGATTTGTTTGGATGAAAATAAAATAGAACCTTCATCGGCAATTAAGTTTTCACATGAAGCCAATAAAAATCTAGGATTTCTTGGAGAAATATAAGTCAGCTTGTTTTCTTCCAATAAATGAAATAAAGCAGGCTCGTAACATAAAACTTCATTTTCAAACCAATCGTTTTCTTCTAATATGTTTTCAAATTGCTCGGCAACTTCCTGTGTGTTTTCACAATACAAGAATTTACCGCCATTTTTCTTAAAATTAAAAATGAATTGTTCGTCTATAGATAAATGACTGTTCTGAATAGGATTTCCTCCATATTCGCTTTCGTGCTCTTCGTCAGAAGCAGATTCGCTAGAACCAAATATTTTTTTGAAAAAATTCATTTTTATATGAAATACTTTACATGTTAATTGAAAACGTTCAAAGATAAAAAAATCTTAATTCAAAAGGCGATTTTGAATTAAGATTTTAAAAAATATTACATATTTCTGAACAATTTACGAAACTACTTCTTCCAAATTTTTGTCAAAAGTTCTTTTTCCGAAAATTGCTTCTAAGTCATCTTTAAAAATAACTTCTTTTTCTATCAGTATATCAGCAAGTTGGTTTAACTTGTCTTTGTTTTCTTCAAGGATTTGAATAGCTCTTTGATATTGGCCTTCAATTAGCTCTGAAATTTCAGCATCAATAATTTTTGCTGTCTCATCAGAGTATGGTTTTGAGAAATTGTATTCGCTTTGTCCGCTTGAATCGTAATACGTAACATTTCCGATTTTGTCATTCAAACCATAAATCGTTACCATAGCGCGAGCTTGGCGTGTTACTTTCTCTAAATCACTTAATGCACCAGTCGAAATTCTGTCAAAAGTTACTTTTTCAGCTGCTCTTCCTCCCATAGTAGCACACATTTCGTCTAACATTTGATCTGTTCTTACGATTTGTCTTTCTTCTGGTAGGTACCAAGCAGCACCTAAGCTTTGTCCACGAGGAACAATTGTTACTTTGATAAGTGGTGCAGCATGCTCTAGCATCCAGCTTACGGTTGCATGGCCAGCTTCGTGAATTGCGATTGCTCTTTTTTCGTCTGGAGTAATGATTTTGTTTTTCTTTTCAAGACCACCAATGATTCTGTCAACTGCATCAAGGAAATCTTGTCTGTCAACAGCGTCTTTGTTATTACGAGCTGCAATTAATGCTGCTTCGTTACAAACATTTGCAATATCAGCACCAGAGAAACCTGGAGTTTGTTTTGCCAAGAAATCAAGATCAAGACCTTCAACTTTTTTGATTGGTTTCAAGTGAACTTGGAAAATTTCAGCTCTTTCGCGAATATCTGGTAAGTCAACAAAAATTTGTCTGTCAAAACGACCTGCACGCATCAAAGCTTTATCAAGTACGTCAGCTCTGTTTGTTGCGGCCAAAACAATTACGTTTGAGTTTGTACCAAAACCATCCATTTCTGTCAATAATTGGTTCAAAGTATTTTCTCTTTCGTCATTTCCGCCAGACATATTGCTTTTTCCTCTCGCTCTACCAACAGCATCAATCTCGTCGATGAAAATGATAGCAGGAGATTTTTCTTTTGCTTGTTTGAATAAGTCACGTACACGAGATGCACCAACTCCTACAAACATTTCAACGAAATCAGAACCTGATAATGAGAAGAAAGGCACTTGAGCTTCACCAGCAACAGCTTTTGCTAATAAAGTTTTACCAGTTCCCGGAGGCCCTACAAGTAAAGCTCCTTTAGGGATTTTACCTCCTAAGTTTGTGTATTTTTCTGGATTTTTAAGGAATTCAACAATTTCTTGGATTTCCTCTTTTGCTCCTTCTAGACCTGCAACATCTTTAAAAGTTGTTTTGATGTCTGTTTTTTCATCAAAAAGTTTCGCTTTTGATTTTCCGATATTGAAAATCTGTCCGCCTCCGCCAGCGCCTCCGCCAGACATTTTGCGCATAATGAAGATCCAAACACCAATAATGATAATAATTGGAAGAAGGCTGATTAAGATATCGCTCCAATTGTTTTTCTGCAAGAAATTGAAATCTTTTAATTTTCCTTCGCTAACAGCTTTTTCAAGTTTAGTTTGGAAAATTTGATCGTTACCAATTTCTAAAGTATAGTGAGGTCCTTTGTTTACGTTTTTGAAAATATCTTTAGAAACCTTCTCGTTTGCTTTGTCTTTTAATGCTGCAGCTGTCAAGTAAACTTCAGCTTCAGCTTTATTATAAACGATAACTTTTTCAATTTGTCCTTTTTCTAAAAGCGTATTGAATTTAGAAGAAGTCAATTGAGCAGGCTCGCTTAAGTTAGATCCTCCGGTTGCAAAACTTATAAATAAAAAAACTAAAAGTATTGCGGTATATATTAACCAAGGACTTATTTTAAATTTATTCGGATTTGGATTATTATCTTTAGCCATTAGAAAAATTTTTCTTTAGTATTTGTTTTCGATTGTAGTTATTTTGGCGTCACCCCAAAGGCTCTCGATATTATAGTATTCACGAATGTGTTTCTGGAAAACATGTACCACGATATGCACATAATCCATCAGGACCCATTCTGCATTATCGGTTCCTTCTACGTGCCAAGGTTTGTCTTTTAAGTCTTTAGATACTGTTTTCTGTATAGAGTTTACTATGGCGTTAACTTGAGTGTTTGAAGTACCGTTGCAAATAACAAAATAGTCGCACACAGCGGTATCTATATCTCTTAAGTCAAGAATATCGATATCATTCCCTTTTACTTCTTCAATCCCTTTGATTATGTTCGCCAATAGAACATCATTATTAATAGTCTTTTTCGCCATGAATTATTTTTATGAATTTGTAAAGTTACCAAAATTTGTGATTATTTTTGAACCTTAACAAAATATTAAATTAAGTTAATTTAAATTATTTAGATGAAACTAATCAAACTCGATGCCATAGATTCTACAAATGACTTTCTAAAGGCATTGTCAAGCCAAGATGAACTTGAGAATTTTACTGTCGTAACAGCTGAAAATCAGACGAAAGGAAAGGGGCAAATGGGATCGAAATGGCAGTCTGAGTCAGGTAAAAACTTAATTATGAGTGCCTTGGTGAAAGATTTTATATTTGATCATGAAAAGGTTTTTAATTTGAGTATAATTGTCTCATTAAGTGTAATTGATGTCTTAAAATCATTAAATATTCCTGAATTAAGCATAAAATGGCCAAACGACATTATGTCATACAATAAAAAAGTTGGTGGCATACTCATCGAAAATACCATCAAAAGTGATGGCAGAATCTTGTCAGTTGTCGGATTGGGACTAAATGTCAATCAGACGAATTTTGATGAATTGCCTAATGCTTCTTCATTGGCTGTTATTTTGGGCAACGCATTAAATAAAGATCTTCTACCTGAATTGATTATTGAAAAAGTCAAAGAGAAAATCAACTCTTGGGAAAATAATGCAACTGATTTTTGGACCAAATATTATAATACATTGTTCCGAAAAGGTGTTCCAATGCCTTTTAAAAATCTGCATCCGAATTCATCTGGACAAAACTTTATGGGAATCATTCAAGGTGTTTCTTCAATTGGAAAATTACAGGTTTTGCTAGAAGATGATTCGGTTTCAGAATTTGAGATTAAAGAAATTCAGATGCTTTATTGAAAAGGGACAAAGGGACAGAGTTACAAAGGTTTCTGGATTGTCTTAAAAGCTTAATCTGTAAAATTTGTGAACGATTATACGTTTACTATTTTTGCGGATTTTGGTTCTATTTTTTTGTTCCAATAAATGATGTAGAATGTCCCTAAAATTGATGGCATAATCCAAGCAATTAAGCTTCCAATTCCTAATCCAGCAACGATGTATGCTGTTATTGAAGCAATTAACGCGCCCATCATTTTTCCGATGTGTTTAGAAAGCCAGTTTCTGTTGGTTTCTGAAAAGTTTTTGAAGAAGATAAAATCTTTTACGGTCATAAAAAGTCCGAATCCACCGAAAAATGTAAATAATATTCCGTTTGCAATTTGGTTTAGCTGACAATATAAACCTATTGAAATCATTATTACAGAAAAGAAAAGCATTGTTCCAGAGATTATTTTGTCTGTTAAATCGGCTTTTGATTTTGTTTTGAAACTTAAGGCTCTGTTTCCAGAAATAACCAAGTAGATTGTAAATAATCCGATAAGGAATAAAAAGATGTTTTTGTGATTCGGCATCCAACAAATTGGTAAAGAAATAAGCGAACTAGTGATCATTCCGATAGAAAATAATTTTCCCATTCGTTTATGCAGTCTTCCGCCTTTTTTGACAACGATACTTCCAATTCCGGTAATTAATCCGATTCCTCCAAAAAATGCGTGAATGTAAATTAAAATCTTAATAGCTGGTTCCATTTTGATATGTTTTAGTTTGATGATTCAAACTTCGATCAATATTTCAACGGAAAATAATTTTTGCTGCTGAACTGTTTATTTTTGAGGATGAAATGTTTTTTTTTAAGATGCTAAGGTTCTAAGGTGCTAAGATTCTAAGTTTTCTCTTTTGGCTAGTTCATTCAGTTTGTCATTTCGACCGAAGGGAGAAATCGCACACGGGATTCCACAAAGATTGGAATTTACTTTGTCGAATTACTAGTGCGATTTCTTTCTTTGGTCGAAATGAAGAAATAAATCAGCTCAATCTGCAAAATCAGCGGGAGAAAATTTAAAATAAAAAAAGCCTGATCGTTAAACCAGGCTTTCATTTATAATTCACAATTAATAATGAACCATTATTAAAGTTTGTGCATATTGTTTGCTAGAGTTTCAATAAACTTGCTAATTGGCCCTTTGATCATCATTGCCATCATAGCGTTGAATTCGCCTTCAAAAAACAATTGAACAGCGCTTTCTGAATCAGAAATACTATCAATGTTTGAAGTCAAAGTAAACGGAAGTTTATCGCTTGCAGCACCTAAAACAATTTTATTTGGCGCTACTTTGTCTTTCATTTTTAATTTGATTTCCGGCATCCCTTTCAATCCAAAAATAAAAGCGTCTTCGCCAGTCACTTCAAATTTAGCGATATTGTCTGGCATTAATTTTTCGAAATTCTTTACATCAGTCAGTTGATCAAACAGATCCTGAGCTGATTTCTGAACAGCAACTTTTGGACTTTCTAAGTTCATATACTATTTTGTTTGTTTATTTGTTTTTTAGTAACCAAAAATAAATTCCAATTTTTAAAATCCCAAATTCCAAAAAGAGCAAAGTGATTTTTAAAATCTAAAATCTATTCTTGTCCCCAAGTCGATGGACTCGCGTTCCATTCCAACAAAGTTGATTGTTGATCTTCGGTGATATATTGTTTTTGAACTGCTAAACTTAAAAGATTTTCGTAGTTGCTCAAAGTGAATAAATCAATATTAGCTTCTTTGAAGTTTTCTTCAGCAACGCCGAAACCATATGTAAAAATCGCAGCCATTCCTTTAATATTAGCACCTTCGCTTCTTAAGGCTTCAACAGCCATTAAGCTGCTTTTTCCAGTACTAATCAAATCTTCTACAACTACAACATTTTGTCCTTTTTGTAAAAAACCTTCCACTTGGTTTTGCCTTCCGTGTTTTTTAGGTTCCGGACGCACGTATACGAAAGGAAGCCCTAAACTTTCGGCAACCAAAATTCCAACTCCGATCGCGCCAGTAGCAACACCAGCGATCACATCAGGTTTTCCAAATTGTTTTTCGATATTTTTAGCAAATTCATCGCGAACATAATTTCTGATGCTCGGAAATGAAAGAATTAACCTATTATCACAGTAAATAGGAGATTTCCAACCAGAAGCCCATGTAAAAGGATTTTCGGGATTCAATTTAATTGCATTTATTTGCAAAAGCAATTCGGCTGTTTTTTCGGCAGTATCTTTATTAAAAATCATAGTACAAATGTATAAAGTTTTTGTAAACGACAAACCACTTTTTTTGACAAATGAAATCTCGAAGGAAACAGATTTTCAATTGTTCTTGTTGGAAAGTATTGATATCGAACAGCTTATTATAAAAATTTTTCAAAATAAAATTCAAAAAGCAATTCTATATCATCCCGACGAAAGTGAAATGATGAAAACCCTAAAAGCCAAAATTCCGGTAAATAAAGCGGGCGGAGGCTTTGTCTACAATAAGAAAGGCGAAGTTTTGTTTATCTTTAGAAACGGAAAATGGGACCTGCCAAAAGGCGGTATTGAGAAAGGGGAAGACATTGAAGCGACGGCTATGCGTGAGGTAGAGGAGGAGACGGGAGTAAACAAGCTTCGTATTACGAATAAACTTCAAAAAACCTATCATATCTTTAAACGCAATGGAAAATACAAACTCAAAATTACGCATTGGTTCGAAATGCAGTCTGATTTTGAAGGAACTCCACATGGACAATTAGAAGAAGGAATCGAAAAAGTGGCTTGGTTAAACCCAGAACAAATCAAAGAAGCGCTTAAAAATTCTTATGAAAACATTAAATTGCTTTTTCAGGAGGAAAATTTGGTTCCTGCAGATTTAAAAACAAAAAAAGAGAATTTAGAATCTTGATTTAGATTTTATAATGGTATCAAAAAAGCCCAATAAACTTTGTGTGTATTGGGCTTTTTTTTAGTTAAATCTATTTAGTTTTTCTATTTCACTTTTTAGGCCTTCAAGACTTATTGGTTTAAACGCCAGATTCTTTTCACTCATCGTAGATGTTGTTGTTTCCTTGGTTGCAATAAACGGTTTTCCGTCAAAATATTTAATCGCAATTATGGTAATTTTTCTTTCTAAAGGAATGTTTTTAAAAGTAACCTCATTAGCGGACGTATTGGCAGTCATTATTGATTTTATATCATGAAAGACAATGCTTACGGTAGTTTCGCTATTGTTATCAAAGTTAATGGCGAAGTTTGTTTTTAAATTTTCACTTATATTAAAGAATCGGTCGCAATTGATCATTCCCATTCTGACACTACTAAACAAATAATAATCGATTATTGCAGTTTTTTCTTCTAGTATCGCTTTTTCATTATAATCTTTTGTTTTTCTAAACTCATTAGTATAAGTTAATTTTTGTGAAGGAAGCTCATCCTCACTTTTAATGGTAATAGGCAAATGATAAGTTGTATTTACGGGAACTCCATTAACTTTGCCGGGAATAAATTTTGGAATTTTTTTGAATGCGTCTACCACAGCAGTATTAATATCTATCGTAAGACCTTTAGTAATTGTTACATTAGTGATATTTCCTTCTTTATCAACAATAAAAGAAGTGTATACTCTTCCAGAAATGCTTTCTTCGGGCTGTCTAATATAGGAACCTAAGAGTTTATAAAATTTATTAATTCCGCCAGGAAAAACAGGAGGTTCATCAACCTTAGTATAAATCTGATTTAAGTTGACCGAATTTTCAGCAACTTCCCAATTAATCTGATTGTTTTTCCAGCTTCCAGAAAAAAGCTGCATGCCATCTTTTTCTTTTTTTCGTGGAAACGCAATTTCGATCGCTTTGCCGCTTTTTAGTTCGCATTTTTCATTGTTAGAAAAAGCATTAATTTCCAGCATACCGCCTGTTTCCAGTAACTTTCCGTTAGAAGTAGTCGAAAGTCTTCCGAGTAAAATATCCGAAATACTATAATATTCTTTAACCGAAATTTTGATTTTGCCCGTTACGGCGTTTTTAGAATTTGAAATTATAAAACTATTTGCCCTAATCGTAATTTTAGTTTTTTCTGCACAAACAATAGCTGTGTCTTTAAGATTGTTAATCGTGAAAAATTGAGGCTTTTTATCGTTTTTAATAAAGAAATCGTGCAACAATTTAGTGTCAGCAGTTCGATCGACTTCAGGCAGATTAACCGTGGCAACACCCGTTTTTGTACTGTCTTGCAAAACGGATTCTTTTTCAGTTTTTGAAGGTTTTACTTTGCCATTTTCTCCCTTCGTTTCATTTTTGCATGAAAAAAGACTTAAAGCAACAACAGCCGTCAATATAAGTTTGAATTTCATTAGGTAAGGTGGATTGGGTTAGTTATCAAATATAAAATAATATCGTTGAAAATTATTACGGGAAAACGTACTTAGGGGGGAAAAGTGATGAAATTTTAAAAATCATAATAGCGACATTTGATTTCCATGATTTATTCATTCTTCGATTATTCATTTATTTTAACCTCTCAAATGCTTAATGTAATTATCAAGCAAACTCTGAATTTGCACACTTGCAACAGGATTTGCTGAATGCACATTAAAATTCAAATCTCTTAAATCCAATCCAGATTCATAAACTAACCATTTCGCACAAGCGTAACCATCTTCTGCAATATTATCATTTTCATCAAGCCCTAAATCATTGTCAAAACTAATTAATTCAGGAAGCCCTTTTTCTAAAATTACGTTTTTAAAATCGTGAAAATTCCGAACAATGAAAAAATCATCATCAGTTAGGTTTTTGTAAACCATTTTGACATTTCTTAAGTCATCAAGAAAAAGTTTGTATGGCATATTTTTAAAATAAAAAAAGATTCTTTTTCAACTTTGTCAAAGTTTTAAACTTTGACAAAGTTCTATATGTTAGCATTATGATTACTTCGTTGATGTGATTGCCTACCTCTTATTTTTTCAAAAAAATTACCCTTGACTTTCCTCTCGTTCAATTCTAAAAATTTTCAAGTTTGCAATTGTCGTGTCTTTCAGAATTTGAGTTCTGTCAACTTTAATTTTGTTTTCAAATGAATTTGACGGATCGTAATATTCTTTTTTAAATCCTTCAGAAATAACTGTTTTGCCTCTTTTTTGAGACAATTCGTCAAATTTGCAAAGATTAAAAATGACAGAATCCTTAGTGACTTCTTTTACAATCAAAAAGGCAGTTCTAGAAAAATCTTTATTATCTATTGTAGTATCTGTCTTTTTTAAATAGTAAACGTCGTTGTATTTTGGCGTTTTTATTTTTTCTACAAATTCCTTTTGATATTTTTCATTCAGCTCTTTAATGCGTTGTTTTTCACTCTCGCTTTGCGGTAAATTCATCCAAATGATAATTCCTAAAATGGCAAATAAGCCTAAATGATTGACAACAAAATTCTTATGCTGTTTTTTTATTGCATTAGAAATTGCAACCATTTCGCTTGTCAAGTTTCTGTTTTTGAAAACCGTTTGGCAGTTTGAACATTCAAAAGATGCATTATTGGTAATGATAAAGCATCTTAACCATAAAAAATGAAAAAACTTAGTGACTAGTTGAAACGTAAATTTTTGATTGCTTGCACACTTCGGGCAATTGCACGTTACATTGTTTATCGTTCCTGTTTTGGTTATTACTCCGATCATTTGGTTTTAAGATTTGGTTTGTAGCTGATTATACTTTTTGATAAAAGCGTCAAGTTTTACTTCATTAATTGTAAAATCTTCGTTGATTACATTTTCTCCAGCAAAAGCAAAAATTAAATCATTTCTTCCAATGATTTTTTCATTTGAAAATTGTTTTCCAGATTTGACAAAAGTAATTAAGCTTGAAAATTTTCCATTTCCAAGAGAACTAATTTCTCCTTTAATGAGTTCTTGTTTGTCTAAACTTAAGATAGTGAAGCGATTTCCTTCTTTTATATAATTGTAAGCGATTTTGTTATTCAGAATAATTTTGTCGGTTTCAAAAGAGACTGCCTTTATGATCTGCTCTTCTTTTTGTTGTGCTGCTAATTTTGTACTTGAAAAAGCAATCGTAAAAAGTAAAATTATAATTTTTAAAAACTTCATGTTTAATTTAAAATTTATTAGAGGACTTATTTTAGAATAATTTCAACATAGCTAAAGACAAATAGAAAGATATTTAACGAAATATCGATATTTCGTATCAACTTCCATTTTTCTGAAAATAGCAAAGCAAAACTAACTACTGGCCGAATAATTAATTGAGATGCAAAGGCAATAAACAACAATAAGAATCCAAAATTCAAATCGGAAAAATCGTTATTAATGATTTTTCTAAACGTGGATGTCAAACCGCAGGTTTTGCATTTCATTCCAATTTCAGAATAAGGACATTTAATACTTATGAAATCCGTTTTTAAATAGAAAATTAAAAGTAGGATTACAACAAACATCAAAAGATTGAAAAAATGATATTCCTTATTTTTTTGAAATAGAATCTTTTTGGATAGAATCATTTTTGGCTTGTTGTATTGAATCTTTCTTTATTTCTTCTTCCAATTTTTCTCCTACTTTTTCTAAAACCTTTTTTTCAATCGTGTCCATTACATGTTTTTCAGTAGAATTGATTGATCTTTCGATTTCAGCTTTGGTTTCAAAAACCGTATGATATTGGTAATATTGAAAAGCGCCAATCGAAATTGCAACGGCTCCAACAATTAAACCAGCAAGAGAAGTTCCGGTGCTTTCATTTCTTTGTTTTAAGCCGGCGTATGAAATACCGCTAAAAGCCAATGCAAATAAACTTGGCCCAATAGCGTAAAAGCCAATGCATGGAATTAATGAAAAAAGAAAAGCGATAATGGCAAATACTAAGCCTATTATAGAAAAGACTTTTGGGTTTCCTGAAGATGAGTTTCCTGGAAATGAATTTCTTGACGGTTGTGGATCCATTTTTTAGTTTTGATTTAGGCGGTTTTTAATTAGAGATAGGATTAAATGTAAAATTTCATTTTTGAAAAGTATAAAGATCAAAATGAGCACAATTATTGCAATTATTGAGTTTATAAAACTGCTTTCGAGCACTTTTTGAAACGATTTTCGGCCAAAGAAAACAAGCCAGTGAAAAACCGCTCCTAAATAATTTAATCCATAAATAACTCCTTCGGCAATAGTATCTCCATTGTCATTATTCATAATTTGGTGGTAGGTTAAGTGAATAAAAATGCTTTCAAATTCAAATATAAAAAGTTGGGATTGAATAAAATTACGTGAAACCGTAAAATGAATTTATAATTTGTGGTTTTCTATTTTGAATTGTTTCAGAGTATTATCGATTAAAAACTCTATTTCCAAGAAATTCTCTGTTATCAGTAAAAGCTCGTTTTCAAAATTTTCCAAATCAAGTTTTATCCATCCTTCCATTAAGGTAAGTGGACCATAGTTTGTGCTTACATTCTTCCATTTTGGAATGAAGTTTTGAAAAGCATCCCTGAAAATTTCAGCAAATTTTCGGCTTTGAATTTTATAGCCTTTTAAATTTCTTAGTTTCAAAGCGTGAATATTATAACTTATTTGCTGTTTTTCGATTGTCGAATCATTGACCCAAAGAGAAAAAAATATTCTTGATTCGGCTGTCAAAGGGTTTTGAGAATCGCTTGACCAAGATTTTTTGTAGAATTTTATAAAAACAGAATCTAGATAAACGCCAACAGCTACATCAATTGAATTTTCTGCCAAAAGTTTATGATCGAGTTGCTTAACCGCTTCTTGAAATTTTTGAAGATAGTAGGAAGTATCCATTTTTTTAAGTTTGTAGAATCAAAAAAATAAAGGAAGTTTAAAATCTTTGTCAAAGTTCAAAACTTTGACAAAGATCTATACATATAGCTTTGCGATCTTAGCCTTTTTACTAGGCACTACGAATCAAAAAAACTTTGCTCCCGATAGCTATCGGGATTGCGGTTAAAATTTTTTGCGGTTAGAGTAAACGATAAACAGGATACTGCAAATGCGCTTTTTCATAGTAAGCAGAATGCTTGTAAATCCAGTCTAATTGCGCTTCAGCATTTTTTGCGAACTCGCGGTCGTTTTGTTTTTTAGTTTCTAATTCGGCTTTTAAAGTTGGATTGTCTTTTAAAAGCTGTGCTGCAGTATCTTCAAAAATATATTCTGAATAATGCTCTTTTTGTTGCAGAATTGGATCAAAGAAATTCCAATTAAAAAAAGAATCAACACCTTCTGGTTCAAAAGCTTCTACTAGATATTTTACGCCTTTTTGATTTGTCGGAACATAATAATCTCCTTTAGCGAAAGTCATTTTTACCTTTTTAGAAGTTACCGTCGTGTTTCTGTGTGTGTAATGTCCTTCGTATGCCGTTGGAACTGTTTTAAAATCGGCAATTCTATAGCTTTCGACTTCAATAATAGTATCATTTTTAAACTGGCGAAATGAAATATTGTTGTTTTTCAAAAGATCAATAATATTCCAGTAACCTCTTGGAACTATATACGCCGTCGGAATCACAACTTCTTTAGCCGATTTGAATTCTTTGATATACGGAACATCTTTTTTGTACGGTTTGCTTCTATCATAGTACAAACGGTCACCCGTCGTAGCTTCGCTTTTTTTGTAACCTGCCTCATAGCCTAAAAAAGTAAATTTTGTGGTTTTAGTGCTGTCCATTTCCCACTGCAATGTATAAGATTTTTTAGGCTGATATTGTTCTAAATTCTTAACACGAAGCTCTTTTATTTTCTGAAAATTGGCATCGGTAAAATCCATTGTCGATTTCATGTATTCGTACGTCATTTTTACACGTTCGGCATATTTTTTCAGCATGTGCGTTTCAACAACAAAACCAATTGTGTTGAATAAAGAAGTATAACCCGTAGTGTATCGCGGACTGTCAACAAACTGGCCGAAACCTTTATCAGGAGTATCTTTAAATGAATCTACATAAGGCGTGGTTTCGATTTTCTTTTTTTGAAGATCTTTTACCAAAGCAGGCATCATTTCGTCATTCATAAAATCGCCCAAAACTTTTCCAAGTTTATTGTGTTGCGTCATAATGTATGTCAGTTTGTATTGGTAATCAGAGCCATTGCTTACGTGATTGTCAATAAAAACATCAGCATTTATTTTTTGGAAAATCTCGACAAAACTTTTTGTATTTCTTGTATCCGATTTCATTAAATCACGATTCAAATCATAGTTTCTGGCATTTCCTCTAAAACCGTAAATTTCAGGCCCATCCTGATTCGCGCGCGTTGTTGAATTTCTATTTAAAGCACCGCCAATATTATAAACTGGAATGGTAACCAAAACGGTATTTTTAGGAGCTTTCATTTTTCCAGTTGCTAAATCTCGGTAGAATTGCATTGTAGCATCGATTCCGTCTGGTTCTCCGGCATGGATTCCGTTATTGACAAAAAGAACAGCTTTTGTTTTCTGGATTTTATCAAAATCAAATTCCTTGTCGGGATTAAATGTAATCATGTGCAAAGGTTCTCCTGAATCCGTCAGTCCCATTTCTTTCATTTGAATGGTTGGAAAATCAGCAGCTAGCATTTTGAAGTAAGCAATAGTTTCTTGATATGATGCCGATTGATTTCCGTTTCCTTTCTCAAAAAACGTATCGTATTTTTTATTGTTTTGAGCGAAAAGAGTAAGGGTGAAAAGTGAAATGAGAAGGGTAAAAAGTTTCATGATCTAATTTTTAATAGGATTCAAATATAGGTTTTTTGTTTCAAGTTTCAGGTTTCATGTTGATATGCTTTGTCTGTATTTTTTTAACCGCAAAGCACGCTAAGTTTTTTGTCAAGTTTGGGTTTTAAAAACCCAAAGTTCGCAAGGCTTTGTCAATATAACTTTGCGTGATCTTTGTGTCTTTGCGGTTAAAAAACAACTTGAAACAAAGAAAACCTGAAACTTGAAACCTTTTAATTACTTTTGCAGCATGAAAAAACACCATTCTAATAACATACTTTCGAATTTAGGGATTGAAAGCCTGAACGAAATGCAGGAAATGGCACATGATGCTATTTTAAACGAAAACAATACGTTATTACTTTCTCCAACAGGTTCTGGAAAAACATTGGCTTTTTTGCTTCCTATTTTAGAATTATTGCAACCTGAAATTTTATCAGTGCAATGTTTGATTTTGGTTCCATCGCGCGAACTTGGATTGCAAATTGAGCAGGTTTGGAAAAAAATGGGAACGCAATACAAAGTAAATATTTGTTATGGCGGACATTCGATTGATACGGAAATCAAGAATTTAAGCAATCCTCCAGCGGTTTTGATTGGGACTCCGGGAAGAATTGCAGATCATATTGACAGAGAAACTTTTAGAACAGACAAAATTCAAACGCTTGTTTTAGATGAATTTGACAAATCATTGCAATTAGGCTTTCATGAGCAAATGTCCTTTATTATTGCAAGATTGCCGAAAGTCAATAAAAGGGTTTTGGTTTCGGCGACTTCAGATATCGAAATTCCGAAATATACCAAAGTTGTAAATCCGGTTGTTTTGGATTTTATTCCAGAAGAAGAGGAAAAAACGAATCTTTCAATGAAAATGGTGATTTCGCCATCGAAAGATAAATTGCAAAGCTTGTTCAATTTGATTTGTTCGTTGAAATCAGAATCAGCTATTATTTTTTGTAATCACAGAGATGCTGCAGAGCGAATCAGCGATACTTTGAATGAAAAAGGCATTTATTCTGTTTATTATCATGGTGGAATGGATCAGGACGAGCGTGAGCGAGCTTTGATTCAGTTCAGAAATGGAAGTATCAGTTATTTGGTGACGACAGACTTGGCTGCGCGCGGATTGGATATTCCTGAAATGAAACACGTTATTCATTATCATTTACCATTAAAAGAAGACGAATTCACGCATCGAAACGGGCGTACAGCTCGTATGCAGGCAACAGGAACGGCTTACGTAATTATTCACGAAAGTGAGAAACAATTGGATTACATTGATTATGAAATGGAAGTTTTGGATGTTGAAGGAAAAGTTTCGTTGCCAAAACCACCACAATTTCAAACAATTTATATCAGCGGCGGAAAGAAAACAAAACTGAATAAATTTGACATCGTAGGTTTCTTTTCGCAAAAAGGAAAATTAGAAAAAGATGATTTGGGCTTGATCGAAGTGAAAGATTTTGTTTCGTTTGCAGCAGTAAAATTCAATAAAGTAAAAGAGCTGCTGAAGAATATAAAAGACGAAAAGATGAAAGGCAAAAAGTTTAAAATTGAAGTTGCCCGCAATGTCGTGAAGAAAGAAGAGGATAAAAGCAAGAAATACTAGCTTGGGGAAAAATAGGATAGGTGAGTAAAAATTATCCTATTGTGTTGTTTGTCAGTGTTTTGTAAAAATTGAATTAAGTTTTACAATTTTGTGTTAAAAAAATAATGATTTGATAGAGGTTTTTTCATTATTTCTATGTTTTTTTGCTACAGTAAAATTGTAAACCCCAAACCTGTTATGAAAAACATTATTACCATTGCTACTTTGTTTTTAAGTTTCGTTTCATTTGCACAAATTAAAGTTCTTGAAACAGTTCCAGTTGAGAAATTAGGAAAAGTAAATAACAATTACATTCAAAAAATCGGAGACGAGTATACAGTGTATTACACTAGTATTCAAAATGATGACGATTCTTCATCTTTAAGAAAATTTTCATTCAAAAATGTGAATAACGATTACGCAAATCTTTATACAATTATTATGAATGGTTTTGGTGCAAATCCATTGTATGATATTAAATTAGAATTGCCAAACAACTATATTTGGTTGCACTATGTAGGAAGTGTTATTCCTGAGAAAGCTACAGTTCAGTTCATGGTTTCTAGCAAAGAAGCAACTTCTGCAACAAGCAGTGTTTCTGAGCCATTCGTAAGAGATCAAATCTCTAAATTATTCCAAAAATAGTTTATTAAAGGTTCAAAGCCTCAAAGGTTAAAAGGGGCAAAGTCTTAAATCTTTGTCTTTTATTATAAAAAAAGCTGTTCTAATCGAACAGCTTTTTTTTTTGAGGCTCAAAGACTCAGAGTAACAAAGTAACAAAGTAACAAAGTAACAAAGGTTTAGAAAACTTTTTCTCTTTATCATAAACACAAAAGCTGTCCGATTAGAACAGCTTTTGTGTTTTGAGGTAAAGGTTCACCGTGAAGTTTTAGACTTTGTCCCTTTGAACCTTTGTTACTTTGTCCCTCTAAAAGTTATATTTTCTTGACATATTGCGTGATAATCACAATTTGTTGACCATCAACTTTTCCTTCAATATATTCAGCATTTTCGTGGTCTAAACGAATGTTTCTAACTGCGGTTCCTTGTTTGGCCACCATGCTAGATCCTTTTACTTTTAAATCTTTGATTAAAACTACAGAATCTCCATGTTGCAAAACTACGCCGTTGCTGTCGCGGTGAACTAGTTTGTTTTCATCATCTTCGCCCTCGCCAGTTGCTTTTGCCCATTCTAGTGTTTCGTCATCAAGATACATCATATCCAGCAATTCTTGAGGCCAACCTGCAGCGCGCATTCTGCTTAACATTCTCCATGCTACTACTTGAACTGGAATATTTTCATTCCACATGCTGTCGTTAAGGCATCTCCAGTGATTTAAATCTACGTTGTCTGGATTTTCAATTTGGTCAATACAAGTGTTACAGGCAAATATAGCTTCGTCAATTCCACCTTTTTTAGTTGGTAGGACTTGATAAACTTTTAAATTTTCTTCATTTCCGCAAAGTTCACATTTAGATCCGCTACGTTTGCTTAATTCTCTCTCGATGCTCATTATTTATTGTTTATTTTAAAATGCGAAATTACTTATATTTTGCTTCGCTTGCAAGTTTATGATATGAAGTGAACTATCGTCTTACTACTTCATAAATTTTATTTTCTTTATAAAGACGCTGAATAGTGCTTTTTGCGATCTTTTCTTCCTTTTTGTAATTTTCCTCTAAATCAACTTTGTCAATCTGAGATTTTTTGTCGATTTCCATTTCATTCAAAAATACTTCAACGCTGTCTTTAGAAACTGCACTTACTTTCATTGTGGTATAGAACCCATTTGATTCATCAACATAGTAAATATCGCCTGCTTTTGGTGTTTGAATATATGTTTTGGTGTCAGAGCTTCTTTGCATTGAAGAGTAAAAGGAATATAAAACCAGAACACCAATAATAAAAATGCCAGAATACATCCAGAGTGGAGAAGATATTCTTCCTTTTGCCATATTGATTTTCTGCTGAATTGCCGCTGTCAGTTCCTTAAATTCAAATGTCTTTTTGCACGAATTACATTCTGCAAAAGTCAATTTTTTGACTGGAAAAAAAGGTATCCAATAAATGTGCGCATATTTTTCAAATACGCTGTAATTCATCGATACATTCGTACTGCAATTCGGGCAGTCCACATTTATAATGCGGTCATTTTTAAGATTTGTTGCTTTGGTTCCGTAAAAAATCATTAGTTAGGTTTTATAGGTTAAGTGAACAAAAATAATGATTTATCTTACCTATGCAAGTAAACTAAAAAATGATTTATTCAGTTATTTCTTAACCCTTACTGCGTCTGGAACCAGCATTTCATATTCGCCTCCATTACGCAAAACATCGCGCACAATACTCGAGCTAATGAAGGAAGTTTTTGCTGCAGTCAATAAAAATACGGTTTCAATTTTTGAAAGTTTTCTGTTTGTGTGCGCAATTGCTTTTTCGAATTCGAAATCGGCTGGGTTGCGCAAGCCTCTTAAAATGAAATGGGCTTTTTCTTTTTTGGCCAAATCAATAGTAAGTCCTTCATAAGTGATTACCGAAATTTTTGGTTCGTCTTTGAAGGTCTCTTCAATGAAACGTTTTCTTTCTTCTAGTGAAAACATGTATTTCTTTTCGGCATTTACACCAATGGCAATTACAATTTCATCAAATAATGGAACTCCTCTTTTGATGATGTCTTCGTGTCCTAAAGTAATTGGGTCAAATGATCCTGGGAATATGGCTTTTCGCATTTTTTTTCAGGTTCTGAGGTTCTGAGGTTCTGAGATACTAAGGTTTTCCTTGGATTTCAAGCTTCAGAGCTTAATTAATAATTGAGTTTTTTCTAGAAATTTTTATGATTTCGTCGTCTTCATATAATTTTAAAAGTTCTTGTCTGGAATACGAAAACTTTTTATTTGAATAATTTTCTGGTTTGTTTAAATCATCAACTTCATAAGGCATGTATGCATCAAAATCGTTGTGGGTTGTATAAATACTATCTTTGGTTACTTTGTCTATTCTCATGTTAGAATAGTAACCATTTGAAAATTTCAAATTATAGATATCACCTTCGGTCGGATTTTTTATTAAAATAGCGGTTTCATCTTTTGCGTTGAAATAGTTGTTAACGAAAAAAATTGAAACGATTAAAATTATTACTGATCCCGAATAGGTCCATAAAGAAGAATCTAATTTTTCAGTCCTCATTTTCAACTGACCATTTTCAGATAAATCTTCATAATCCAGCGTTTGTTTGCAATTGTTACATTCAACGAATAAAATTTTCCCTACTGGAAACAAAGGAATTAATGTGAGATGAGCGTATTTTCTATAAATACTAAAATGTAAAGAATTTTCGGCATTACATTTCGGACATTTTTCATTTAAGATCACCCCATTTTTTACATTAAAATCTCGAGTCCCGACTAGAAATAGCATATTTTTTTATTTTGAGTTTTAAAGCAACAAAAGCACTGAGGCACAAAGGTTTTTTAGAATGGCTTCGACTTCACTCAGCCTGACAATCGAAAAAAAAGAAGGTGCTAAAATCTTAGAATCTTAGCACCTTAGTATCTTAGCATCTTTTAAGCCAAAGCAAGTTCAATAGCATTTGTAAATAAATCTTCTAGAGAAATTCCTGCTGCTTTTGCTTGTTGCGGAATCAAACTTTCGGTTGTTAAACCTGGAATTGTATTCATTTCAAGCATATGTGGTTCGTTGTTTACAATAATAAATTCGCTTCTTGAGAAACCTTTCATTTTTAAAACTTCATAAGCGCGTTTTGCAGTTTCTCCAACTTTTCTTGTCAGTTCGTCAGAGATTCTTGCTGGCGTGATTTCTTGTGATTTTCCTTCGTATTTGGCTTCGTAATCGAAGAAATCATTGTCTGATACAATTTCTGTAATTGGAAGAACTTTAATCTCGCCTTTGTAGTTGATTACGCCAACAGAAACTTCTGTTCCGTCAAGGAAGCTTTCAATGATAATTTCGTTGTCTTCTTTGTAAGCTACTTCAATAGCGATTGGAAGTTCTGCTTCTGATTTTACTTTTGAGATTCCGAAACTAGAACCCGCTTTGTTTGGTTTTACGAAACATGGCAAACCAACTTTTTTAACGATTTCAGCCGTATTGATTTCGTCTCCTTTATTTAAGTAATATGAAATTGCCGTTTTGATTCCGTATGGTTTTAAAACTGATAATAAATCTCTTTTGTTGAAAGTCAAAGCCGATTGATAATAATCGCAAGAAGATTGCGGCATACCAATTAATTCAAAATAAGCTTGCATTAATCCGTCTTCTCCCGGAGTTCCGTGGATAGCGTTAAAAACACAGTCAAAAGTGATTTTTTCTCCGTTTACAGTTACTGAGAAATCATTTCTGTCAATTGGGAATTCGGCATCGTTTGCATCTACGTAAACCCATTTTTCTTTGAAAATATGAATTCGGAATCCGTTGTATTTTGTTTTGTCAAGGTATTGATACACAACGTTTCCGCTGATAAGTGAAATTTTGTACTCACTTGAATATCCGCCCATTATTATGGCTATGTTTTTCATTATATATTTTGTTTCAGGTTTTATTTTGTTTAAATTTCGAGGTTATTTTGCCACGAATTACAATAATTTTCGCAAATTATTTTTGTTTTTGTCAGACTGATCGAAGTCGAGGTCCCGTAAAGTGATATAGCTCAAAAGGACTTCGACTTCGCTCAGTCTGACACGATTTTGATTTCTTTCGTAAAAAAACAAAATTTTCTTTTGAAACCGAGTGCCCTAGCCCTGATGGGAGCGGCATCCTTTTGTGCCGGGGTTCGGCGCAAAAGATACAGTGGACAGCAGGAAACAGCTCCTGAAAATTGAAATTTTAACCTCTAAAATACCAAATTCCAAAGATTTTAGTTTTTAATAGAAATAACAATCGCAGGGCATTTTTGTTTTAAACAAAATTATCATTTTTTTTGAAATGAAATACTTTATCTTTGCGTTCATCTAAAAATTAATTTATGAGTTTACGTAAGTATTTAACTAGTCGCGTATTTTTTTTACAATTGTTAAGTGCGGCAGCTATCATTGCAGTTTTGGGTTATTTGTTTATGCATTGGCTGACTTTTACAACCGATCATGGACATGAAATTGCGGTTCCGAATTTATCTAAATTGACAGAAGAACAAGTTGAGGAAAAACTTGACGAGTTGGACTTAGATTATGTGCTTTTGGATAGTGTTGATTACCGAAGTGAATATCCGAAATTTAGTGTTGTTGAGCAAGATCCGTTGCCGGGAACAATGGTTAAAGTAGGTCGAAAAATATATATCAAAATTAATGCATCAGGTTTTTCATCTGTTAAAATTCCTGATTTGATTGAAAAAACATATCGTGAAGCGGTTCCAACTTTAAAAGCTTTAGGACTTGAGCCAGGAACTATTACGTATATTCCGAATCTTGGAAAAGATATGGTTTTGGAGATGCGTTACAAAGGAAGAAATTTAAAAGTAGGAGACCGCGTTTTGAAAGCATCTAAAATTGATTTGGTTTTAGGTGATGGAAAAGCAAGTTATGTAGATGATAGTCAGGCAGACAGTACTGCAACTGAGCCTGTAGAAACCCCAAAAGATGAACAATAATATTGAAGAAAATTTAGATCTGGAAGACGAATTATTCGAACATTACAGATTTGAAGTACCTAAAGGTCAAGCGTTTTTGCGCATTGACAAATATTTAATGTATTTGATTCCGAATGCCACGCGAAATAAAATTCAGAACGCGGCAACAAATGGGAATATTTTTGTGAATGATATTCCGGTAAAATCAAATTACAAAGTAAAACCTTTTGATGTGATAACGGTAATGTTGTCGCATCCTCCATTTGAAAATAGAGTAGATCCGGAAGATATTCCGCTGGATATCGTTTATGAAGATGATGCGCTTTTGCTTATCAATAAGCCGCCCGGATTGGTCGTACACCCAGGACATGGTAATTATACCGGAACTTTGGTGAATGCGTTGGCATTTCATTTTGAAAACTTGCCAATGAACAGCAGTGAACGTCCAGGTTTGGTTCACCGAATTGACAAAGATACTTCTGGACTTTTGGTTGTAGCCAAAACTGAAGCTGCAATGACCCACTTAGCAAAACAATTTGAAGCGAAAACAACTGAACGTGAGTATATTGCTCTTGTTTGGGGGAATGTTGTTGCAGACAGCGGCACAATTGAAGGAAACTTGGCAAGACATTTAAAAGACCGCATGCAAATGGCTGTTTTTGATGATCCCGAAATTGGAAAACCTGCTATTACGCATTATAAAGTTTTGGAGCGTTTTGGTTATGTAACTTTGGTTTCTTGCAAATTGGAAACAGGAAGAACACATCAGATCCGTGCGCACATGAAACATATTGGGCATCCGTTATTTAATGATGAGCGTTATGGTGGGCATTTGATTTTGAAGGGAACGACTTTTACTAAATACAAGCAATTTATCGAAAACTGTTTTAAGGCTTTACCACGTCAGGCGCTGCATGCTAAAACATTAGGTTTCGTTCATCCAAATACAGGTGAAATGATGCGTTTTGATACTGAACTTCCTCAGGATTTCCAAGATTGTATTGGTAAATGGCAGAATTATGTGAAATCGCATAACACCGACGAGGATAATTAGATAATGTGTCAATTAGAAAATTAGATAATTTCTTGAATGAAATAAAAAAATGCTCCTTTTGGGAGCATTTTTTTATTTTAAGACTATTGTTTTCCAGTTTTCTGTAGAGACGCACTGCAGTGCGTCTAACGTATTGTGGATATTCGTTGCGGAGACGCACTGCAGTGCACCTCTACAAATATGCGTTGTGTTATAATTGACAAATTATCTAATTTCCACATTTTCTAATTATCTAATTGACACATTATCTAATTTATTTTACTTTCCCGATTGATCCTGTTTCTGATGGTAAAAGTTCAAAAACAGAAGTAGGAGCAAGGCCAGCTTCAATTCTATGCGAAACATATAAAATCGAAACGTTTGTTTCTTGTTTTATGGTGTTGATTAACTGAATAACCAAATCAACATTTTCGTCGTCTAAGCCTTCAACAGGTTCGTCTAAAATTAACAATGGCGGATGTTTTAAAACCGCTCGGACAATCAAAGCAACTCTTTGTTGGCCAATTGAAAGATCGATGAAACGTTTTTTGCGTAAATGCGTCATTTCAATTACTTCAAGCCATTGATTTACAATTTGCTTTTGATGTGTTGTTGGTTCTGTGTATAATCCGATGGAATCGAAAAAACCGGAAAGAATCATTTGTTCGAGTGTGTGGCCTTTTTGAAATAAATCGGTCATTGAAGTGGCGAAGATTCCGATTTGTTTTTTGATGTCCCAAACGCTTTCGCCGCTTCCTTTTTTTCTTCCAAATAAATATAAATTCTGTCCAAAACCTTTTGGATTATCTCCTGTAATCAAAGATAAAATGGTGCTTTTTCCAGAACCATTCGGACCAATTAATTGCCAAAATTCGCCTTGTTTTATGGTCCAAGAAATTTTGTCTATAATTTTGCGCTCTTCATAGCTTACCGAAACTTCATCCATTTTAATTAATACACTTTCGTGGAAGGAATGCGGTTCGATTGCTTTTGGGATTGCAGCAGTATTTAGTGTTTTGAAATGATTTTCGGCTTTTACAAGAGGATGCAATTCAAACGAGTTGTCTTTGATTAAAGCTTTGTTTGGAACAAAATCCAATACATCGACATTGCGGTTTAATAATTGAATTATGGCAATAGAATCTGTTAGTTTTTCTAAAGATTCTGCTAAAACTACACGCGAAGCCTGATCTAAATGATCAAACGGATTATCAAAAATGATGAAATCTGGTTTTTGATCAATACAGTAACGCAAAAATTCTTTTTTACGTTCGCCAGAAGAAAAAGTTCTAAGTTGTCGATTTGAAGTTGTAGAAGCTTCAACGCTGTCATATTGAAATTCTTTTTCGATGAATTTTTCAATTGAAATATCAGAAAAAAGAATTCCTTTTTGAGTATTAAAAACAGCTAATTCCCCTTTTGCTTCTCCGTTTAATATGTTGTCTATAAAAGCTTTTTTGTTTACCTGATTTGATAAAAGTATATCCCAGTGTTGCATTATAAATTCTTAAATAATTATTCTAATTTTTTTGTGGCCATTTCGCGATCATTTCTTGACCATTCGCTCCATGAACCCACATAAAGTTTCGGAATCGGGATTCCTGCGTAATCCATTGCCAGTAAAGTATGGCAGGCGGTCACGCCCGAGCCGCAATGCACAATGACATTTTCGGGATTAATATCGCCTAAAATCGTTTTGTATTTTTCGTTTAACTCCTCAGCCGATTTGTAAAATCCGTTTTCATTTAAATTTTCGCTAAATGGAACATTGATCGCACCAGGAATATGTCCAGCGATTAAATCTAGCGGTTCTGTGAGGCCATCAAAACGATTTTTATCTCTAACATCGATTACAATATTTTGATCGTTTTTACGCGCTTTTTCGACTTCTTCAATATCGGCGACAGCCAATTTCCAATTTGAAACAGGATAATTGCTTTTTTCAAATGATTCGATTCCTGAATTTACAGGAAAACCAGCTTTAATAGCTTCTTGCAAACCACCGTTTAAAACTTGAACTTTTTCTTGTCCAATTGATTTCAACATCCACCAAAATCGTGACGCCGCATTTGATCCGTTTTTGTCGTCATAAATCACAGTATGACTTTCTGGCGAAATTCCGGTTTTTGAAAGCACTTCTGAAAATTTTTCTAAAGAAGGAAGAGGATGCCTTCCGCCATTTTTCGGGTTGCAGTCTACTGTTGCCAAATCTTTGTTCAAATCAACATAACGAGCGCCTTTTAAATGTTCTTTTAAATAATTTTCATAAACATTTAATCCTGCTCTGGCATCGACTAAAATGAGTTCAGGAAGATTTTGCAGCTGCATTAATTCTTCAGGATTTATAAGAGAGGATAATTTAGACATTTTGAGGGAAGTTTATTTTTTTGATTTTCCGAATGACTGCAACGCGTTCAAAATTATTTTGTTTTGAATTTCATTTTCAAAAGTATAGGACAAGGTTTTGTTTGTTCCGTGTTCGTAATCTATATCATTGTGCCCCATGTTTACATAAAGCATTTTGAATTTTTTGTTGGTCCAAACAACTGGATAATAACCGCTGTGCCAAATTTCATGTGCTTTTGGCCCAGTTCCTAATGGGAAACTGCTTTCATCGATTGCCAAAAGAATTTTGATGTCTGGATTTTTCCTTAAATCATTGCCCCAACGGTACCATTCATTTGGTTGAGATTTAAAGGTTTTCGGAATGTTTTTAGTGATCGGATCTTGATTTTCAACTCTCAAAATGGCTGATGTTGGTCTCCAAGTATTGCTTCCGTATTCTCCAGACCCTAAAAACGTATTGTGATACCAGTCCCAGTTTTGAGGATAGGAAGAATCATTCAAAGCAAAAGCCGAAAAGTGAAATCCGATAAAACCACCTCCGTTTTCCATATATTTTTGAAAAGCTTCGCGTTGCGCTGGAGTTTCAGGTCGTGTATCTAAAAACAATACCACTTGATATTTTGCCAAAAACTGTGCATTCAAATTGTCCCAATTACTTGTCGAATCGTATTCAAAATGATTTTCTTCGGCAACTTTAGGAAACCATTTATTGGCTTCGTGCACAAAACTAATGTGTGCCTGATCGTTTTTGGCCGTATAAAAAGCAATTACCTTAAATTTAGTTTTGTCTTTTTTATGCTGTGCATTTCCAGTAAAACAAACTAGAAATAGTGCGAATAGAATATTTAATTTGAACGCTAAATTCATTCTTTTGAAAATCCTCATATCTATTTAAAATTAACTTGGAATTTTCTCAATTAAAATTTCGTTTTCGGCACGGTCAAAATAAGTACAAGTCATTTCAATGATATCAACGCGCCATTTTGCTATACCGCATTGCCCACAATGATTGCAGAAAGTCAGATAATCTGTTTCGCCATGCTGATGTTTTACGAGCATTTCAATAAAAAGCTCTTTGTTTACTGTATAAGCAATAGAAATTGTGCTGTATTTTTCATCTGTAGAAACTGAATAGCTGTTTACGCCAAAATATTCTGAGTGGCCGTCATTCACGTAAGTGTCATAGCCTTTTACGCCTAAAATGATTAAGTCTTGTATGTAGTTTGGAAAATCAGCGCCGCTTTTTACTTTAGCATGTGCTTCTTTTATTTGTTCGATTGTAAACATAATATGTGGTTTTAATTAATTATTCTTTCAAAAATACGATTAATGGTTTTATAAATTGATCAAAAGATTCAATATGTGGCAAATGTCCGGTATTTGGAATTTCAACCAGTTTTGAATTCGGAATTGCTTTCTGAGTTCGTTTTCCTAATTCGGCATAATTTCCCATTGTGGCTTGAATATCTTCAGAGACTAAAGGTTTTCCTAATGCCGTTTTGTCTCTTGTTCCAATAATCAAAAGGGTAGGAACTTGAATGTTTTTAAACTCATATAAAACAGGCTGTGTGAAAATCATTTCATACAAAAGTGCCGAATTCCAAGCTACTTTATCATATTCAGGATCTGTGGTCCAGCCGGCGCTGAGTTCGGCCCATTTTTGATAATCGGTATTCCATTTACCGTTATAATAATTAGCCATTTGGTAATTTTTAATTGACTGAAAATTTTGCTTTTGTTCTGATTCGTACCACCAATCAACAGGTTTGTAAGGAACTACCAATTTCCAATCTTCTAAGCCAATTGGATTTTCGAGAACTAATTTCTCCGTCATTTCCGGATACATCAAAGCAAATCTCGTTGCTAACATTCCGCCCATAGAATGCCCAAGAATTGTAGCTTTTCCAATTCCGAGATGATCCAATAATTTTTTGGTGTTTTCTGCCAATTGCTGAAAAGTATATTGAAAATTATCGGGTTTTGATGATTTCCCAAAACCAATTTGATCCGGTACAATTACACGATATCCTGCAGCATTTAATGCTTTTATAGTAGTTTCCCAATAAGCTCCGTTGAAGTTTTTTCCGTGAAGCAATACCACATTTTTGTTGTTGTAATTTTCAGGAACAACATCCATATAAAACATTTGCATGTATTGGCGCTGATTGTTTAATTCCAGAAATTGAACGGGAAATGGATATTCATAATTTGTCAAATTAATATCTAAATGCTTGATATTGACATCTTGCGAAGAAGCCAAAAAAGGAAATAAGAACAATAAAAGCTTTGCAATTTTCATTTTGGAGCAGATTATATGTTTGAAGCATAAAATTACCGTTAACCAATTTGAAATGCAAAGAATACTGTCTTAAAGTTATCAGAAAAAAAGCTTTCAGAATGGTTTGCGAGTTTTTATTGCCAATTATCGATGATTTATTGAAATTTTATCGATTAAATGATGCAGATTTTGAAAATAATGCATTTTGACGAGTAATGTAGCACTTCAGAGGACTTCTTTTATTAACAGGAAAATAGTATGTAATTTAGTATCAGAATGTTGTAAGCTAAAAAATAGTATTATGAAAAAAACGATACTTTTATTCCTGCTCACAGTCCCCACTTTTGCCCAAGAACTCAATACATTTGATTTCGCCGTTATAAACTCAACCTTAATTTCTGCAAATATCGATCTGGATAAAGGCCGAAGCGTGGTCGCAGCCAATAAAGATCAATATTCGGCTTATTTTCAGTATGCTTTTAGTATGTGTGATGATGACATTATTTTTGGCGCTGGAATTGACAAGTCGGAAATTGATCGCACTTACGTTGGCTACATCGGAAAAATTTGCGGTAAATTTAGAGCCACAATTGGAGTGGGATATCTGGAATCACGGAGTGGCTATGATGGCACTTTTACAGGTTTTAGTATTTCATGGCATTTCTCTGAAAATACTTATATCGGCGGAAATCTTGAAAATCTACATTCAACAAGTGTCGATTATGAAACGGATGAAAGTTTTGATTATTACAAAAAATTAGTTCCGAAGGTTTTTGGAAGCTATGAAATCATTCCACACGTAATTGCTTTTGGACAATTGAGTTCAAGAGTGAATGATATTGCGCTGAAATATCAAGTGCACCGATTTTCTGCTGGTGGATTTTATTCGGGACATTCAGTAGGAGGGATTTTCGGCACGCTTAATGTTGGCCGATTTGCATTTTCCTGCAGTACAACTTTTGAGAAAGTAAACTTTGGATTAAAGTTTGAGTAAATTATTGCTTAATCGTCACAACACGTTGTGGATACGGAATATCAATTTTGGCTTCATCAAAACGTTTCTTGATGCTTTGAAGCAAATCACAATACATTACAAAACCGTCGGTAGAGTTTTTTGCCCAAGCCCAGGCTTTTAAATTTACACTAGAATCTGCCAATGCCACAACGCGAGCGACAACCAGCGGTGTATTTTGCTTTTTGGCTTCGGCGGTTCTGGTGTCTATAAAAAACGGATGTTTCGAAATTTCATCTTGCATGATTTCTAATGCCAGTTCAATATTTGATTCATAACCAATTCCGATTTCGATTATTTTACAGCATTTTGTGTCATGCATATTAGTGTTTACAATAATTTGAGCGCTGATTACAGAATTCGGAATGATGATTCGGTTGTTTTCAGCATCTTTTAGAACGACTTGTCTTAAATTGATGTCTTCAACTGTACCGACAAAATTGTTGATGGTGATTTTATCATTAATGCGAAATGGCTTGAAAATCACTAAAAAAATCCCGCTTACAATATTACTTAAGGCTTGTTGTGAAGCTAAACCCGCAACAATAGAAATTACGCCTGCGCCAGCCAAAACAGAATGTCCAATTATCTTAAATTCTGGAATTTGGATTAAAGCAAAGGCAAATCCTAGAATATAGATTACCGTGATAATTAAATGTTTTAAAAATCTAAATCCGGTTGGATCATATTCTTTATTGGTTTGTTTTCGGTACAAAAAATAGCGAAGCACTTTGTCTGTAATTGCGCCAAGAATAATGGTTGTAACGGCTATAATGGCTATAAAAACACCAATTCTAAAATCTTTTAAGTAATCAATCATGTGTTGCGATTTTTAGAAAAAAATCCAAAAAACAATTTTAAACATTGCTTTTTGGATTTATAAAGTTAAGACAAATAATGGTTGTTTTTATAGTCCAACAAAATCATCGCTTTTTGGGAAAATGCTCAACGCTTCAATTGCGATTTCTGGCGTTGGTGAAGCTAATTTTCTAAGTTTTGTATCCATCCACGCACCGTCAACAGTAATGGTTGCGCAAAGTGTATCATCTTCTCTTCTAAACTCGTGAATGATTGACCAACGCGAAGCATCGGCTTTCATTTTTGATGTTTTGGTATGAATGAATATTTTGTCTGAAAGTTTTAATTCTTTTCTGAAAACACATTCTTCTCTAAATAAAACGGGCCCAAAACCTTGTGTTTGCATAACTTTCAAAGTCAATCCTAATTCTTCAAGGATTTCAATACGATGTTGTGCACCAAAATCATAATAAGCACTGTGACGAACATGAAAATTCGGGTCTAAATCTGACCAGCGAAAAGAAATTTCTTTAATAAATGAAGCCATTTTGTAATTGTAATTAATGAGAAACCGAAATTACGAATAAAAAATAGACGAATAACACAAAATTACTATGCGTGCATAATTTTTTTGCAAGATGCCGTGAATAAGCTATTTTGCAAGCAGTTTTTTAATTTCAGTAGCAATTTTATCCAAGTTCCCTTCAGCATTTCCTGTCGCCGTCAATTTTACAACTCCATTTTGATCAATTACGAAGTTTTTAGGAATTGAATTTGTGGCATAATCGTTCCAAATTTTTCGATCGGTATCGATTCCGTAATTAAAATTCAGTCCGTCACCTTTAAGTTTAACAACTTTTTTTGCCACTATATTTTCAGCTTCTCCACTTGAAATGGCTAAAAATACAAAATTGTCGTTTTTGAATGGCTCTAGAATTTTTTCTGGAACATCATAAAATTCCTGAAGGCAAGGTGCGCACCAAGTTGCCCAAAAATTGACCAAAACAACTTTTCCTTTTAAATCGGAAAGTTTTATTTCTTTTCCATCAACTAGTTTCAAGGTAAAATCTTTGGCTTTATCATTTACATTCAGAAGATATTCGGGATTTTCTTTTTTGGCTGTTTTTTCTGGAGTTGAATTATTAGTAGAAGTATTGTTTTCTGGTTTTGCGACGTCATAAATCTCGACCAAGCTTATAAACTCTTTATCTCCAATTTTATCTCCAAATTTTTTTGCATATTCATTTCTTTTTTCTTCCGAAACACCACTTGACATTGATTTTATGCGCCCTTCTTTGCCATATTCTTCAAGTTGTTGCATGGTGATAATTTCATTGTTGGCTATGATTACTCTTTCAGGTTTTTTGGCAACTTTCGTTTGTGCGTAAAAGAGCGGTGTAATTAACAAAAGAGCAAAATAAATTAGTTTTTTCATGGGTTAGATTTTATAGTTTTTGATAAATATAAGAGCTTTTTGTAAGTTGATTTTTAATTGTAAGAATTCTTTAGAAAATCTTAACTATTGTTAACTGTTTAGTTTAGAGTGAACTTGTTTTTGTTCGGAGAATTTAAGAAAGAAATCGGCTATTATTTCGGTTTCTTCAATAAGAAAGCTTGGGTCGAAATATTTAATGTAAGGAAGTAATTCATCAACCGTGAGGATTTTTACAAATTGAAATTCCTCGATTGGTTTTTTGTTGGTAAAGACAATTACATTTTTAATTGGCACTTTTCTGTTTCCCCAATATTGCCGTGAAAAATCATGATCTAATTTGCTTATTTGATTGTTGAAGAGACGAAATAAAGCATAATTGGTTCGCAGCACTTGCTCAACCGGCGACCGCAAATCAGGATTGTTTATAGAATTGTCGCTCCAGTTTTTTGTTTCTATCAAAAAAACACCGGCAGGAGAGATCAAAAGATGATCGATTTGAATCGAATGAATGTGATCGTGATTGTTTTTATTGTAGATTGGCGGATTGAAAGTGCAGCAAAAATCATTTATCAAAATATAATCGTCGGTTAATTTTTTGAGCATGCTTTCTACTTTTTGCTCACCAACTGCGCCGTAAATGGTGTTGTTTAAAGTTTCGATTATTTCTTTTTTCTTTTCAAATGCTTGTAAATCCTGAAAACTGCTTTCGTTTACAACATTTTGAAAATTGGCAGAAATATATTCAAAGCGTTTGTTTTTTCGAAAAAGCTGTTTCTTTATTTCATAATTAAATAGGAAGATTTCGTAATGAAATTTAAGCTGTACCGACCAAAATTTTGTGCAGATAACGAGATTGAACCAATAATCTTTTATTGTCGGGATAATTTTGGAATGGGTTTCCGGAAGGTTTTCAATTTGGTCATTAAAATTGTCGAGTTGCTGTCTTAATTGCAGTTCGAGAATCATTTTTTTTTGTGAAATAGAAGTATTTAAATCAGATAAATCTTTTTCGAGCGCTAACTTTTCTTCTTCAACAAATAAAGTATGATTGGAAATGATTTGCTCCTCGTTGATTTGATGATTTTTCCGAAAAGTAATCAGTTCATTCAACGAATGAAAATGGTCGATGTTATATCTGACTAAATCAAATTGTAAAGTATTCAGACATCCGATGGTATTATAAACTCTACACATATTCTTTCACGATTTGTTGCCATAAGATAATTTAAAGGTTTATATGATAAGAATTTTAAGCTTAGAGAAATGCTAATATTAGTAGGCAATTGTTTTATATAAAGGTATGATTTTTTTGAAAAATAAAATCAATTTATTTGCAATAGCGTTTTGTAATAACTTGGTTATTAAAGTGTTGTTGTCAGTTTTTGAATTTTACTGTTCCATCATCATTGATAAATTTAAATTGATGGTTGATGTCAATAATTTCTCCCCCTATCTGAGTAAATGTCTCGAACATTCCTCGCCAATCTTCCAAATCATTTTCATTTGGCGAATCCCACCGAACTAGTCCATATAGATTTGTTGTGTCGGAGTCTGAATTAATTATAACACCATATTCTCCATTCAAAAAAACTTTCATCCCAAGAGAAAAATTTACATTCATTCTTCGAATTTATTTTTATAGATTCATTTTCGATAATTCAACTTCAAGTTTGTCAAAGTTCTCTTCGTTTTTATCGACAACGTAAGGTTTCAGTTTTTGACATTCCTCAACTGTCTCAAAAAGCATTTTAAAAACGACTTTTGTTTTGTTTTCATCAACAGTTTCAAATGTGGCTAGAATTTGGAATAATGGTTTGGAATGACGTTTCCAAGCGATAAGATTAGGTTTGTCAATTTTAATGAATTCACATTCATTGGCATAATTTCCAGCTTCGGGCCCATGCATAATAAAGCTCCATTTTCCGCCTTCGCAAAAATTAAATTCGTTGAAAGTATTAGTAAAACCTTTTGGTCCCCACCAATTTTTCAAATGATCAGGATCACTCCAGGCTTTAAAAACCAGTTCTTGTGGAAAATGCAGAACTCGGGTTGTCACGATTTCTGATTCTGGCGTGGTTGCTGTAATTTCTGATTTCATTTTATTTTTATTTAAGTGATTAAAAATAAAACAATTATCTGCTTAATGCTATTTTTCTTTCAAGGAATTTATTTTTTTAACAATCCATGGCAACGTTAGTCCTTGGCCAATTATGGTGATAAGCACCGCAGCGACAGAAATAAAGATAATAGCGTTTCGTTGCGGAAAAGGAGTACCATCTGATAAGAATTTAGGCAAACCCAGCGCAATAGCAAGTGAAACAATACCTCGCATTCCTGACCAGCTTATAATTAAGCTATTTCCAAAATCCAGAAGTGCATGCTCACTTACTTTTCGTTTTTTGGTGCTATTCCTTAAAAAACCTTTTTGCAGATTTTTCTTTTGAAAAAAGACCCTTACCATTCTAGTTAATAGCGCAACAATTGTAATTATTGCTGCATAACCAATGTAAGGTAAAATCATTCCGTCATCGATATCTTTAAGAATGTATCGAAAATTGAGTCCGATTAAAATGAAAATCAGTCCGTTTAGCAGAAAAATAATAACATCCCAAAGATTTCTAGCGTTGTTTTTTAAATTTTGAGGGAAAACTTTGTTGCTCAAACGCGCCATTGCCAATCCTAAAATAACGACAGCAATTACACCAGAAACATGCAAATGTTCAGCAACTAAATAAGTTACAAAAGGCATCAAGAGCATAAAACTTACGGTAACATTTATATTGTCTCGGACTTTTCTCAATATTAAAGCTAAAATTTTGCCCATTACAAAACCAACTAAAAATCCGCCACCAAGCAAAATTATAAATTGAAATGTAGCTTTCCATATCACGAATGCTGAGCCCATTACGGCGGCTACTGCAAAACGATAAGCAACAAGTGCCGATGCATCATTGATTAGACTTTCGCCTTCCAATATTGTCAAGGTTTTTTCTGGAATGTCCAGGCCTTTTGTAATATTTACTGCAGCGACGGCATCGGTGGCAGAAAGTATGGCGCCAAGTACAAAAGATAAGGACCAACTCATGCCCGGAATCATATAATGTGAAACTACGGCAATCCAAAATGTAGTAAGAAAAACTAATGGTATTGCCAAAGTGCTTATTGTACTGAGATTCGTTTTAAAATGCTTGGGAGAAATATTAAACGAAGCATCATACAATAGTGGAGGCAAGAATATCAAAAAAATAATTTCCGGATTGATTTCGATTTCATTCATGGTCGGAATAAAGCCAATTGCGACCCCAACAATTACCAAAAGAATAGGAAAGGGCAGTTTTGCTTTATCTGCAAAGGCTGAAATGCCTATGACAACTGCCAATATAAAAATGATGATGGTATAATTTTCCATTTAGTTGTTCAACTGTTTTTCTAAATTTTCAATTTCGGATGGTCCGCTCAAACTTTTACGGATAATATTTCCGTTTTCATCTGTCAAAAAATGCCACGGAATTCCCATTGCCTGACTGCCATAAAGCGTTCTTAAATCGGCATCTAATTTTTCATTTGCTCTAATATGCAAACCTTCCAAATTATAAAAATGAATCATTTCTTTCCATTGTTTCTCACGGTTTTCTTTGTCGATGGATATATAAATCATTTTGATGTTTTTGGATTTTAGCAATTCGTATAATTTGGCATTGTATTTAAATTCTTCTTTGCACGGCCCGCACCAAGTTGCCCAAATGTCTACATAATATTGTTTTCCTTCTAATGTTTTCAAAGCATCTTTTACCGAGTTAAGAGCTATTGTATTATCAACGAATTTAATTTTTTCATTTAAAGGCTCCGATTGTTTTTTGTGAAAAGCAATAATTGGGATAATCACAGGCTCTAGAAAACGAGTAAATGCGCTTGATGGATATTCTTTTTTAAATTGCTCAAAAAGTGTTACGAGTTCTTTTTCGTAATTATTATTAATTGCTTCATAATAAATATAAGCAGCAAAATAATATTCTAGTTGTTTGCCGGTTAAATGCTTTTTTGCAACAGAAATATGGTGTGTATGAATAAGCCCTTGTTTGCGAAATTCGGTTAATTGTGCAATTGTGGTTTTTTCGACGATTAATTCTTTATAGCGCAAATAATTTTCAACATAATAATAAAACCAAGGCGAACTTAAAAGCGCTGGATTTGCGACGGGATTTGTTTTGAAAATTTCTGCCCAAAGGGTAGTGTATTGTTCTGTAGAAAGGGTGTTTTTGTTTCGTTCCTGATTCAAATAATTAATGAAAGCAAAACTTCCGAGAATGCCTTTGTGAAAATAATCTCTGTCTGTTTGAACGAGACTGAAGAAGTCCTTTGAAATGATTTTTTGGTCGAACAAACTTTGAAATCCTGCAATTTCTTTTTTTTGTTGCTGTTCTATTTTTTGTTTTAACAATTCAGGAATACTGTCCTTCATGTGTTTTTTTGTTTCAAGCTCAAAATGCCCGCCAACAATCATGCTTCGATTGGAAATCTTATTATATAATTCCTGGCCTTTTTGGTTCGGAGATTCAACTCGGAATTTATTTTCAGGGCTTTCAGTGTCAATATAGATTTTATAAGTCATTCCTGGCTCAACAATTAGGGTTCCGAAAGACTTATAAGTATTTGATAAATCTACAAAGCAAGTTTTGTCTGAATGAAGTTTTATTTCAAAATTTCCTGCTAAATCAAGCTGTATAGCATTGGTAAAACCAAAATATTCGATTCCATTAATAGGCAATGTGTATTCAATTGTTTCAGGGATTTTACCAGTTATTTTTCCGATTATTTTAATATTGTCTTTTTTAGTTTGACAAACTAAAAATGCAGGAAGCATTACTATTAGGATTAATTGAAACAACTTCATAGTTCAAGGTTTTAATTAATTTTTGATTATCTCAAATATAGATTTTTTATTCGGTAAAAAACACGTTTTGAAAGAGATAACGTCCTAAATACTTTGTTGAATTAGCTATTGATTGTATTTAGAGAGAACATATTCATTAAGTTTTTTGTCGAATCTCGGGTCTGTTCCAAAACGATAATTTTTAGGTAAGCCAAATTGAATTTTAAAATCAATAGTTGGAAAAGTATATACTCTATCGCAACCAAATGAAGATACTGCATTCCAAAACCAGAGGCCATAAATTTTACTTCCATTTAATGTGAGCATTACTGGCAACCCTGATAAAGGAATTTTTAGATCTGTAAATTTATGTTTTCCTTCTTCGGTTAAAGTTATTTGTTGCGTCTCCCAATTAAAAGATTTAATGTCCTTTTCATTTATAATCGGAACTGATTGCAACTTGGCTGTTTCCAAATCAAAACAATATTTGCAATCAGAATTCGAGTTTTTATAATTTTCAACAAAGAAAAATTCAATTCCGGATTTTTGTGCATATAGATTAAATCCGATGAAAAGTAAAAGGACAAAAAGTAGATTCGGCTTCATTTTTAACTTTTATTTCGTTTCAATAGTCAAATTATTTACAAATTCTGCTAGGATACTTTCATAAAATGGAAATTTAGTTTCCTTAACACTAATTGCAACAGTGAACGAATTGGTTTTAGAAGTTATATCAATAAAAAAGTATCGATATAAATTATTGTTTGATTCGACATTCTTATTCATTTTTACTTTAATGATTTTTAGTGATGGATCATTAATAGTAAATTTATAATCGAATTGTGTTGAATTTGTAGTTTCTTTTTTTGTTTTCGGAATGAATATTTGCACATCAGGAGCTTCCGAAAATTTATCTGTAGCTTTTTGTTTGCTGTTGACAGGTCTACACAAGTATGTGATTAATGAATCCTCCTCTGTTTTGTCAAAATAAATCCAAATATGATTAGGAGTTGAAGCCGTAACGCCTATTTCTTTAAAATTGTAGTGATCGTCATAATATAAATTGGTCATGAAACTTCCGTCGTCATTGTATTTTTCCCATTTTCCGTACCAATAATTGTCCTTCGCAAGGCCTTTTCCAATCATAATTCCATTGGAATTATAATAAATTGTTTCGCCATTAAAAGCACCATTGACATAATTTGTCGTTCTTTTAATTTGACCATTATCAAAATAAGAAACAGATTTTCCTTGTTTCACATCATCTGCAAACTGAGTGGTTTCAATTAAAATTCCTTTTTCATTATAAAAGTTAAATTTCCCTTGATGGACTAATGAGTCTTTTTTGCTCGAATATCCACTCATTTGGAGTGTATTGTTGATATAATAATCCTTAACCTCAAAAAGATTCTTACTAGGTGAAACAACTCTATAAAAAGCGGCGTTTTTCTTTTCGCAAGCTTTCCAATTGGCGTCATAGTACGTTGTGGTTTGAGAGAAGCTTAAATGAGTAATTACAAATGATAAAATTGAAAAGAAGTATTTCATATAAAATTTTTGGTTAATTAATAATTTCTGAAATATAAATCTCTAACTAAATTTTATTGATTAATGGTATCAGATTTTGTTTCTGTGTCGCCATTTCTCCATATATTTAGTAGTTCAGCTTTGCTTTTGAGTTTATATCCTTTAGCGTAAGTCTGAACAATTTCATTTTCAGGAAAATCTTTTTGTAATTTTTCTATTTCGATTTTTGCCTGTTTTAATTGAGAGCTTATTTCTAAGGCTGAAATGTATTCAATTCTCAGATTAAAATCTTGATTCAAGTCTTTCTGTTTTAATAATTCCCGATATTTAGTTATTCCTAAAGCATAATTTTCTTGAGCCTGTTTAGAATCTTTTTTGATGTCGAAAAACAATCCTCTTTGGATTAACCATAAAGGCTGATTTGGTCTTAATTCAATCATTTTTTGATTGTTTAGCAATAAGCCGTCGACATCTTTTTTTGTTGTTAAAAATATTGATTTTGAATAATAGGCTGAGAAGTATTTATCATCAATTTCAATTGCTTGATTGAGTAAATCTAAAGCTTGATTAGCCTTGATTGTGTCTTTATAGAAAGATTCTGAGCCAATTTTATTTGCCTGTTTTACGAGTTCGACCGCTTTTGCGTCTGGTTTATATTGGCAATTCGCTAATTGTGCCAACAATACAATCAATAAAAATTTCCTCATAGGTTCAATTCTTCAATTTTAGTTTTATGCTTTTGCTGTTTTCAATTGCTTAAATCCGTTAAAGGCTGTTGTTTGCACGAACTATTTTATTTTTTCGAAGTAGTTATCTTGGTCAAAATCAAAAACTAATTTTGGTTTTAGATAGAAATTCCTTTCAATCCTCATTTGATAGCTCGCTTTTCCAAATTCATAATCGTAATAGATGTTAATAGTGTTTGCTTTTAAAGTATATTTTCCTTTTCCCCAAGTTTGACTTTCGTAAGTATTATTTTCTAAAAGAATTAAAGTATCGTTTTTGTTTGGTCCATCTATGCCATTTCCATTGCTTATATAAGTTCCTATAATCATAGATTTAGTAAAGAAGTTATCATAAGTATAGACTAGTCCAATTAAAAATACGATTGATAACAATATTTTTTTATTCATATTTTAATTTTGGAGAATTACTTTTACCACTTTTTTTGAGCTTGTACATAAAGTTCTGATACTAGAACGGGGTTGGGATTGAATTAAGCCATTCTTCTTCTTTGCCAACCAAGTGACTGCGAACAGTCAAAGTAAATCATCCAAGCACAAAACAATCTTTGCTATTAAGCCATTTTCCCAAATGCGTTTTACCCGTAGAATTTTATTCAGTTTTGGTAATAATGCAAACACCATTTATTCCCAATATTCCATATTTTTCATATGCTTTCAAGCCTCGTATTACTTCGCTTTTAAATTTAACATTTTCAGCGTTTTCCATTACAAACTTTGTTACAGCTTTATTTTCTTTTGGCATTTTTTCAATTAAACCATAACCATTTGTAATACCTCTATCAACTATAATTTTTTTTCCATTAATTATCGTTATAGATTTTCGTTTTATATAATTTCTATTCAGAATTTCATTTTTGACATAAACAGTATTATTGTTTTTATCAATAAGCTCACTTTTGTATTTACTTAAATATATTCTTTTGTTTTCTAGATAATCCAAATTATAAATTTTTAGATTGTTTCGTTCTTCTTCATTAAAGTTTTTAATTTCAATTATTGTGTTCTCATTTTCTTTGAAATATCTCCTTTTAAAACTAAAGCTTTTACTTCCATGAGTTGGTATATTTTGAAATTCAATTATCGAATCGTTTAAAAATCTAATAATGTGCTCTCTAGGGTTTTCTGATGAGAATGACGTATAAGAAGTATTCAAATCCTGAGAATAAGAATGCAAAGATGACAAAAGGATAAAAAAAAGGATTTTCTTCATGCGCAAGGTTTCTGCAAAATTAATGGTAACATGCTGGTACTACATCAAGTTTAGGACTGACTTAAGCCTATTCTCGTTTTTTATATTATTTGATTTTAGCAATCTATCATCAATCAGTCAATCAATCTCACAAGCTGATTATTTTCTGAAGAATATTTTATATTTATTATTTCACCTATTTGATGATCGTCATATTCACTTAAATGTGTCGACATTTTAGCTTCAATTATTTCATTCTTCTGATTTTTGAATTTGATGGTAAACTCATAAGTTTCGGCTCTTTTAAATTGAAGATGTTCTTTGTTGGTTATTTCAGCTATGGTTTCAACTCCATTTGCTTTTAAAATGTCACTTTCAACTTCGACAGGGTAAAAAACATTAAAAAGGGTAAATCCAAAGAAAACGACAATTGGCAGAAAAAAAGCAATTACTGATTTGTCTTTTTCTGGTTTTGTGCCTTTTAATAGATTGAAAGCGAGAACAGTTCCTAATGCACCAATTACGATAGATAAATACGTACTATTATTGATGTAAAAGTTGAATTTTGGAAATAAATAAACATTTAAGGCTATTAATACTAAGAGTAGGGAGAGAAAAATGTAATTTTTTAGTTTCATAAATGATTTGGGTTGTTTGAGGTTGTTTTAGACTTTGATAAAAGCCAGGACTTGTTATTTTCTCAAATATATGATATTTCCTTATAAATTCTCAAATGCGTTTTTATTTTGAGTTCCTCATTATTATTTCAATTTTTAATGACATAAAAAGGAACAAATCACAACCTGTCAGTCTTGAAAAATGTCATGTTGTCAGATGATTATTGGCATGCCAAAAGCAAAACTGACAATTTACTTTAGTTTTTTATATTGGCACAAAGATTGACTTATGCCACATGAGTTTAAAATTAAATCAAAAATTAAATATATAAAAAATGGGTAAAATAATCGGAATTGACTTAGGTACGACGAACTCTTGTGTTTCTGTAATGGAAGGTAACGAAGCAGTTGTTATCCCTAACGCAGAAGGAAAAAGAACTACACCATCTATCATCGCTTTTGTTGAAGGTGGAGAAATTAAAGTAGGAGATCCTGCAAAAAGACAAGCAGTAACTAACCCTACAAAAACGATTGCTTCTATTAAACGTTTTATGGGACACACTTTTGCTGAAACTGAAGGAGAAGCAAAAAGAGTTCCTTACAGTGTTGTAAAAGGTGACAACAATACTCCACGTGTGGATATTGACGGTCGTTTATACACTGCTCAAGAATTGTCTGCAATGACACTTCAAAAAATGAAAAAAACTGCTGAAGACTATTTAGGTCAAACAGTTACTGAGGCAGTTATTACTGTTCCTGCTTACTTTAACGATGCGCAACGTCAAGCTACTAAAGAAGCTGGTGAAATCGCTGGTCTTAAAGTTATGCGTATCATCAACGAGCCAACTGCTGCTGCACTTGCTTACGGATTAGATAAAAAAGGAAATGATCAAAAAATTGCTGTTTACGATTTAGGTGGAGGTACTTTTGATATCTCTGTTCTTGAATTAGGAGACGGTGTATTTGAAGTATTATCTACAAATGGTGATACTCACTTAGGTGGTGATGATTTTGACCAAGTTATTATTGACTGGTTAGCTGACGAATTCAAAACTGAAGAAGGTATTGACTTACGTTTAGATCCAATGTCATTACAGCGTTTGAAAGAAGCTGCTGAGAAAGCTAAGATTGAATTATCATCTTCTGCTGAAACAGAAATCAACTTACCATACGTAACTGCTACTGCTTCTGGACCAAAACACTTAGTGAAAAAATTATCTAGAGCTAAATTTGAGCAATTATCTGATACTTTAGTAAAACGTTCTATGGAGCCAGTTGCTAAAGCATTAAAAGATGCAGGTTTATCTACATCTGATATCGACGAAGTAATCCTTGTTGGAGGTTCTACTCGTATGCCAAGAATCGCTGACGAAGTTGAAAAATTCTTTGGTAAAAAAGCATCTAAAGGTGTTAACCCTGATGAGGTTGTTGCTATTGGAGCTGCTATTCAAGGTGGAGTTTTATCTGGAGATGTAAAAGATGTATTGTTACTTGACGTAACTCCTCTTTCTTTAGGTATCGAAACTATGGGTGGTGTATTGACTAAATTAATCGAGTCTAACACAACTATCCCAACTAAAAAATCTCAAGTATTCTCTACTGCTGCTGATTCTCAACCATCTGTTGAAATCCACGTATTACAAGGAGAAAGAGCAATGGCTGCTGATAACAAAACTATCGGTCGTTTCCACTTAGATGGTATTCCACCAGCACCAAGAGGAGTTCCTCAAATCGAAGTAACTTTCGATATCGATGCTAATGGTATCATCAAAGTTTCTGCAACTGACAAAGGAACAGGAAAATCTCACGATATCCGTATCGAAGCTTCTTCTGGATTAACAGCTGAAGAAATCGAAAAAATGAAAAAAGATGCTGAAGCTAACGCTGATGCTGACAGAATTGCAAAAGAAAGAGCTGAGAAATTGAACGAAGCTGACAGTACTATCTTCCAAACTGAATCTCAATTGAAAGAGTTAGGAGATAAATTGACAGACGATCAAAAAACAGCTATCGAATATGCTTTAACTGAATTGAGAATGGCTCACCAATCTCAAGATCTTGATGCAATCCAAAAAGGATTAGACAATGTAAATGCAGCTTGGAAAACAGCTACAGAAGCAATGTACGCTCAAGGAGGTGAAGGTCAACAAGCTGCTCCACAACAAGAGCAGTCTTCTGGAGACAATGTTGAAGACGTTGAATTCGAAGAAGTAAAATAATTCTTTAGTACTAAGTAATTAGTACAAAGTATTAAGATAGAAAACCGAGTCAGAAATGACTCGGTTTTTTTATGCGAAATTTTTAACTTAGAGATGTACTGCAGTGCTTCTACGACAAGGTTTTCCACAAACTGACAATTGTCATTTCCCATTCCGATTCTTTTTCGTAATATTACTATTGTAAATTTTCATGAATGAGAAAGATAAAATACAAGAAAGGACGCAAACTGCAGCATACTAGTTTAGAGTATACAGGATCTCATAAAGATTTTAAAACAGAGATGCAGCTTTTCGTTTATAATGATGCAGATGTCATCGAATATGAAAAGTTTACAGTTTCGGCATTGAATTCATGTTTTGATTTTACTAAAAACAATTGGCTCAATATCCACGGATTAAATGATATTGATCTTATCAAAACAATTGGCCAGCATTTTAATCTCGATGATTTTTTGCTTGCTGATATTTTAAATACAACCAAAAGAACCAAGCTTGAAGAACAGCAGGAAGTTTTATTCTTTAATATAAAATCACTTTTGCCTTCAGAATCTTCAGATGATCTAAAAGTGGAGCAATTAAGTTTTATTTTGAAAGACGGAATTTTGATTTCGTTTCAGGAAAAACGAAGCGATTTCTTTACTCATATACGTGAGCGCTTGCGCACTCATGCTGGAATCGTAAGAACAAAAAAAGTCGATTATCTCCTGTATCTATTGTTGGATGCCGTAATGGAGAATTTCTACATTACTATTGAAGATGAAGAGGAAAATATTGAAGAATTGATCAATTTGACTAAAAAAGGAGCAGACCCAATTATTTTGGAAAAAATTGAAAATCATAGAGATAATTTTAATTTCCTAAAGCGTTCTATTGTGCCGCTTAGGGATTCGCTTTATTATTTGAAAACAATCAAAGATGATGAGGACGGAAACAATCTGATTCAAAAAGATACTTTTAATTTTTTTATCAGATTGCATCAAAAGAGTTTAGAGCTTTTGGAACAAATTGAATCAGATATGAGTTCTTTAGAAAGCGCTTCTAACTTTTATTTTTCGGAACAAAGCCGGAAAATGAATGAGATCATGAAAACACTTACTATTATTTCGGCCATATTTATTCCGCTTACTTTTATTGTTGGAGTTTACGGAATGAATTTTGAAAATATGCCAGAACTTAAAACTGAGAACGGTTATTTTATAACCATGGGAGCTATGTTTTTCTTGGTTATAGCCCTAATTATATATTTTAAGAGAAGACGTTGGTTTTAATGGTAATTAGTAAAAAAGAGCAGCAAATTAAAAATATAAAGTATGAGCAAAGCAATATATATTGCCACGAGTGATCACAATAGCGGAAAATCGATTGTTACGCTTGGAGTGATGAGCATTTTGATTGGCAAAACAGCTAAAGTGGGATATTTTAGGCCTATAGTTGAGGATTTTGTAGATGGTGAAAAAGACAATCATATTGAAACAGTTTTATCTTATTTTAATCTTGATATAAAATTTGAAGATGCCTATGCAATTACCAAAAGCAAACTGATCAAGAAAAAGAACAAAGGCAAAATAGGGGAGGTTTTAGACTTGATTATTGAAAAATACAAGAAGCTTGAAGATCGCTTTGATTTTGTATTAGTAGAGGGAACAAGCTTTACAGGGGAGGGAACTTCTATTGAGTTGGATTTAAATGTATTGATAGCCAAAAATCTTGGAATTCCGACTATTATTATTGGCTCAGGAGTTGGAAAAACTTTAGAAGAATTGGTTGATAGTTTGTATTTGGTCTATGATTCTTTCAAAGTAAAAGAAGTTGAAGTATTATCGGTTTTTGCAAATAAAGTACAGCCTGAGAATATAAAATTGGTTACCAAAAGCCTTCAAAAAAGTTTGCCACCAAGTGTTTTGGTCAATACAATTCCGCTTATTTCTAGTTTGAACAATCCTACGATGCAAGAAATTGTAAATGAGCTTAATGCCAAAGTTTTGTTTGGAGAAAATTATCTGAACAATGAAATTGGGCATTACAGCGTTGGAGCGATGCAATTGCATAATTATTTGGTCCATTTGAACAATAATGCATTGGTTATTACGCCTGGAGATCGTTCCGATATCATTTTGGGCGCTTTGCAAGCAAATGAATCAGCAAATTACCCTACTATTTCCGGAATTATTCTGACAGGAAATATTGTGCCAGAAGACAGTATTTTAAAATTGATCGAAGGACTTTCAGCTATTGTTCCAATTATAGCAGTCGATGGCGGAACCTATAATATTACCAATAAAATTGGTTCGATAAAATCTGAAATCTATGCGACAAATACACATAAGATTGAAACGTCAATAAACACATTCGAAAAATATGTTCAAATTGAAGCTTTGTCTGAACGCGTAATTACATTTGAGCCTGAAGGAATGACACCAAAGATGTTTCAGTATAATATGGTGAAAAGAGCCAAACAGCATCGAAAACATATTGTTCTTCCCGAAGGAAATGATGACCGAATTATAACAGCAGCGTCAAGATTACTGGATATGGATGTAGTTGATATTTCGATTATTGGAGATAAAAAGCAAATTGAAAGTAAAGTTACCGAACTTGGGATCACATTTGATTTCTCAAAAGTAAATATCATCAATCCCAAAAAATCACCTTTATATGAGGATTATGCCAATACTTATTATGAGCTTAGAAAGGCCAAAAATGTAAGTATTACCATGGCAAGAGATTTAATGGAAGACGTGTCTTATTTCGGAACTATGATGGTTTACAAAGGCCATGCAGATGGAATGGTTTCTGGCGCGGCGCACACGACGCAACATACGATTTTGCCTGCTTTGCAATTCATTAAAACAAAACCAAATTCCTCTGTAGTTTCGTCCGTATTTTTTATGTGTTTAGAAGATCGAGTTTCAGTTTTTGGAGATTGCGCTATCAATCCAAATCCAACTGCAGAACAATTGGCCGAAATTGCAATTTCATCAGCTGAATCAAGTGCGGCGTTCGGAATTGAACCAAAAATCGCTATGCTATCGTATTCATCTGGAGCATCTGGAAAAGGAGATGAAGTAGATAAAGTGAGAACAGCAACCGAAATTGTAAAACAAAAACGTCCGGATTTAAAAATCGAAGGACCAATTCAATATGACGCAGCAGTTGACCGCGCAGTAGGAAAAAGTAAAATGCCAGATTCGGAGGTAGCGGGGCAGGCGAGCGTATTGATTTTCCCTGATTTGAACACAGGAAACAATACTTATAAGGCCGTTCAAAGAGAAACTGGAGCTTTGGCCATTGGTCCAATGTTGCAAGGCTTAAACAAGCCTGTAAATGACTTAAGCCGAGGCTGTACGGTTGATGATATTATTAATACCGTTGTAATTACGGCAATTCAAGCACAGGGAATATAAATTGATTGTTAATTATTAATTGTGAGATGTGAAATGCATTTTGCAATCAAAATAAAAAAACTCAGCATCTTAGAAACTTTGCATCTTAGCACCTTTAAAAAAAATGAAAATACTAATTATAAATTCAGGAAGTTCTTCAATAAAATATCAATTAATGGTTATGCCAGAAAACGAAGTAATTTGTTCTGGTATGATTGACCGAATTGGTTTAGAAACTTCAAATGTTACGTTTAAAACAGCGGCTAATTCGCTTGAAGAAATGCTTCCAATTCCAAATCATAAAGTTGGCTTGCAAAAAGTAGCCAATATGCTTTTGGATGCCGAAAAAGGTGTAATTAAATCAACTTCAGAAATTGCGGCAGTTGGACATCGCGTGGTACACGGCGGAAGCGATTTTAGCGACACCGTAAAAATCGACGAAAAAGTAAAAGCAAAAATCAAACAACTTTTTGAATTGGCGCCACTTCACAATCCTGCAAATTTAGAGGGAATAAACGTTGCAGAAGAGATTTTCAGCTCGGCCGAGCAAATTGCTGTTTTTGACACAGCTTTCCATCAGACAATGCCTGAAGTGGCTTATAAATATGCCATTCCGAATTATTTATTGACCGAAAATAAAGTTCGTGTTTATGGTTTTCATGGAACAAGCCATAAATATGTTTCTGAAAAAGCGATTAATTATTTAAAAGATAATGCTAAAATAATTACGATTCACTTAGGAAATGGCTGCAGTATGGCCGCTATCAAAGATGGAAAATGTATTGACACTACAATGGGGTTTTCGCCTTCAAATGGCTTGATTATGGGAACACGTGCTGGTGATATTGACCAGTCTGTGATTTTTTATATGATTAAAAATTTAGGATATACTCCAGACGAAGTAAATGCTGTTTTACTGAAACAAAGTGGTATGCTTGGTCTTACAGGTTATAGCGATTTAAGAGATATTGAAGCTGAAGCCGAAAAAGGAAATAAAGAATGCCAATTAGCTTTATTAATGAACGCATACAGAATCAAGAAAACAATTGGCGCTTATGCTGCAGCTTTAAATGGCTTAAGTGCGATTGTTTTTACGGCAGGAATTGGAGAAAATTCATCTTTCATGCGAAATTTGGTTTGTACAGATATGGATTATTTCGGAATTGAAATTGATGCTTCAAAAAATCAAATTCGTTCAAAAGAAATTAGAGAAATTAATAAGGAAAACTCAATTGTAAAAGTCCTTGTGGTTCCTACAGATGAAGAATATGAAATTGCAAATCAGGTTTTTCAGTTGTTAAAAAACTAAAATTGAACCATTCTAAACTTCTAAAGCTTCTCTTTTGAGAAGCTTTTTTACTTCTTAAAATTGTATCTTTGAAGATAAAACTGAATATCTTGAAATCGATACTTTTAAAATCACTTTTCTTCTTTTTCATTGCTTTTCAAATTCAAGCACAAGAATTACTTCCTTTCGTTGAAAATTACAATAAATCAGATTATCAGGGCGATAATCAAATTTGGAACATTGCCCAGGGAAATGATAAAGCCATGTATTTTGCTAACAACCATTATTTGTTAAGATATGATGGCGTTGTTTGGGAAAAATATTTTTTGCCGAATAAAACAATCATTCGCTCGATATTGATTGAAGGTGACCGAATTTACTCTGGTTCTTATAAGGAATTTGGTTATTGGCAAAGGAAAGATGGGAAGATGCATTATGTTTCGATTACCAAAAATCTGCGTTTGTTTGATGAAAAAGACAATGAGGAAATTTGGAAAATTTTCAGATTCAACGGTTCCTTATATTTTCAGTCGTTTAATGATGTTTTTATTTACGATGGAAAACAGATTAAAAAAATCCGATTTCCATTCTTAATTTCATACTGTTTTGTTGTTGATCAAAATCTTTATGTGGCTTCTGTCGATAAAGGTATTTTTAGAATGAATGGTTCTAAAATTGCAAATCCAAAGGGTTGGAATGTTTTGAAAAACACCGTTGTTCACGCAATCGAAAAACATCAAGGGAAGACCTATATTTTTACACACAAAAAGGGAGTTTTTGTGGTGGAGAAAAATGGTTTAAGTGCATGGAAAAGTCCGTTAAATGAAACTTTAAAAGGAACAGGAATCAATGTTGCCAAATTCATTAAAAACGATAAACTTGTAATTGGAACAGGAAATAAAGGGGTATTTATTTATGATCTTGCTTCGCAGACGTATAAAAATATTGACCGAAATAATGTTTTGATGAATAACTCAGTTTTATGTATTGGTTTTGATAAAGAACAGGATTTGTGGCTTGGTTTGGATAACGGAATTGCGCATGTTGAGGTTAATTCTCCAATTTCATTTTTTTATGACAATTCAGGGATTTTAGGATCGGTTTACTCGGTTGCTACAATTGACAAAGGATATTTGATTGCTTCGAATCACGGTATTTTTGAATTTGACTCAGGAAATTTTAAAATGTTTCCAAACACACAAGGACAAGGATGGAATATTACTAAAATTGGAAATAAATATGTAATTGGCCACAACGATGGAACATTTTGTTATGAAAATGGAGCCTTAAGAAAAGTCAATAATGTGAGCGGAGGATGGAATTTGTCAAAAAGCATCATCAATGACACTTATTTTCAATCGACTTACAGCGGGATTTTGGTTTATAACAATGCTTCAAACTTAGAACAAAGCAAAGTAATTAATGATTTTACCAAACCTATAAAATATGTTGCCCAAAATAAGAAAAATGAAATCTGGGCTGCAGATAATTATCGCGGATTATACAGAGTTCTTTTTGATGATAATTTTGGAACAAAGAAAGTTGAAAATATTACGCAACAAAGTAAAATAGAAAATGATTTTGGCGTTAAGATTTTTGAATTTCGTGATGAAGTTCTCTTTTTGATTAATAATGTTTGGTACACTTTCAATTCAATTTCAAATAAATTAGAAAAGAATGAACTGTTTAATGCCAATTTCAAGAATGTTTCTGATGTAGTTGCAATCGATGAGAATCATTTTATAGTACTTCAGGATGGTATTTTATATCATATATATGCAACAGGCAACAAATTTGTCTGGAATATGATTCAGGAGAAATACTATAAAGGAAAATTGATTAATGAGAATTTGCGCATCTTCAAAAGCAAAAATCATTACTTGATGAATCTAGATGACGGATTTATATCGCTCCAACTGTCATATGAAAACAAGCAAAATGAAGCTGTAAAAGTTGAGGCTTATAATGAAAATGTTTTATTAGAAAATGACGGCAAAATAAAACACAATACGGAACTTCGAATAAACGTAATTTCAGGAATTTATGGCGCCAGTAAACCCAATTTGTTTTATAAGATAAACGGAGGGAAAAGTTATTTCCCAATTTCAAATGGAACAATCGTTTTAAACAATTTGAATAGTGGGTATCATTCGGTAGAGATTTTTAAACATGACGGAGCCAATTATGATGAGGTTTCGACTTTTGAGTTTAAGGTTGCTCAGCCTTGGTATTTTTCTTTCTGGATGATTCTGCTTTATTTACTTATTGTAGGGGCGGTTTTGTTCTTTTATTACAAATGGAATAAACTTCGCTATACGCAAAAATTAAAACTTCAAGCGGAAGAATTGAAGCATCAGCGTGAAATTCTGGAAATGGAATTGAAAAAAGAAAATGAATTAAATATTCAGGAATATGAAAAACATATTCTTGAATTGGAATTGCAGACAAAATCATCTGAAGTTGCTGGAAAATCTTTGTCGATTGCAAAACAAAGTGAAATGATTGATAAAATTCAGCATATTTTGGATTCTGAAAAAGATTTTAATAAGCTGAAAAGTGAAATCAAAAAAGCGATTAAAATTAATGAAGTGAATAAACACGAATGGGAGATTTTTGAAACTAATCTGAACCAAATTCACAATGAGTTTATTATTAATCTTTCTAAAAAGTATCCAAACCTTACTCCAAAAGATATAAAACTGTGTGTTTATCTTAAAATGAACCTTTCTTCGAAGGAAATTGCACCAATGATGAACATCTCTTTTAGAGGTGTAGAATTGCACAGATATCGCTTAAGAAAGAAACTAAACCTAAATCAAGACGAAAACCTGTCAAAGTTTTTATTAACTCTGTAAGATTAGCATTTAAAATTTAAAAATATTCTATTTTTTCAGTTCTTTTTTTATAGAATTCCAATACATCATTACTACATCATAAGGTTATGTTAAAGAAAATAAATTAACATTTAGAGTGTTGATTTTTAGTAGTATATGAACGGATTTTAACATAATGATGTAGCTATGTAGTAGTGCAAATTGATGTACTACAACGTTGTAATTGCTTAATTTGGCTCTACTAACTTAAACGATTACATACTGTATGAAAAATTTTATTTTTAGCTTTTTAGCGCTCTTATTATTGCCATCGTATATGGTAATACACGCGCAAGCAATCAAAGGAAAAGTTGTTGACAGTAAGGGAATGGGAATTCCAGGAGCGGTTATTAGTGCTCCGACTTCCAGAACTTCTGCCGACGCTGATTTTGACGGTAATTTTACAATCAATGCCAAAGAAGGTGAGATTTTAAAAATCTCAATGCTGGGTTTTGATGCTGTTTCTGTTCCAGCAACTACAACACCTATGACAATCACTTTAAAAGAATCTGACGATACTGCTTTAAAAGAAGTAGTTGTAATTGGATACGGAACTAGAAAAAAGGTCGATAATACTACTGCAATTTCTTCTATAAAAGCAGACGAGATCGTAAAAACCAAAGTCTTAAACGCATCTCAAGCAATTCAAGGTAAAGCAGCCGGTGTTCAGGTAATTGGATCTGATCTTCCAGGAAGCACGCCATCTGTTGTTATTAGAGGTTTGGGAACTGCAATTGGAGGTAGAAATCCTTTATATATTGTAGATGGAATGCAAACTGAGAATATCAATAACATTAATACTAATGATATTACGTCTTATGAAGTATTAAAAGATGCATCAGCTTTAGCAATTTATGGTACAAGAGCTGCAAATGGGGTTATTATTATAACAACTAAAAAAGGTTCTGGTGATAAAGTTACTGTTGAAATAGAAAGCTTTGCTGGGGTTAGACAACCACTTAAAAAGGTAAAAATGGCAGGAAGTAATAAATATGCATATTACTCAAATTCTGCATTGCAATCAACAACTTTTTCACAAGATCAGCCTGTAAACACAGATTGGTTTGATGAAATTACAAGAACAGGTAGCTATACTCAAAACAATGTATCTCTTTCAGGAGCATCAGAACATATAAAATACTTTTTCAGTTTAGGGAACTATGAAGAAAAAGCGGTTTTAAATGGTTTAGATTATGGTCGTACTACATTTAGAAATAACAACGAATACAAAATTTCTAAAAAACTGACTTTGAATCAAAATTTCAGCGTAACAGCTGCAAATTCAACTCCTAAACCGTTGAGTGCTTTTACAAATGCATACAAACAATCACCTATCGTACCGGTTTATTTTCCTGATGGGAAATATGGTGTATCTCGCGTAGGCGATGATGGTTTTGCAAGTGAGACAGGTTCTTCATTCAACAATGTCGGAAATCCAGTTGCTCAATTGAATTTTTATAATGAACAACAAAGAAGCGTAACTCTTCAAGGAGGTTTGAAATTAGATTACGAAATTGTGAAATCATTAAAATTCACATCACAATTTAATGGAGAGTTTTATACTTGGAAACAGTATAACTATGATGATACTAAAAATATTTGGTTAGCAGCTAACCCGAATAAAGTAGAAAGCGATTACGCTAAAGAATTTCCAAATGCTAATATCAATTTATTGACAAAAGGTAGAGAGCAATATTTTAACTGGAACTTATCTAATTATTTGACTTATAATAAGATATTTAAAGATATACATGATGTTGAGGTAACAGCGGGTATCGAGACTTCAGTAAAAGGACCAAGAGAAAAACTTACTATCGCTAGAAAAAATGTAAATCCAGATTCAAATTACTGGGCTTTAAATGATCCTGCTGCGGGTCATGGAGTAGAATATGCTGCAACGGTAACAAGCTTATATGATGTTGTATTTAACGAAACTAAATTAGCATCTTACTTTGGTCGTTTCCAATACAAATTAATGGATAGATACCTAGTTACAGGTACTGTTAGACGTGACGGATCATCAAATTTTGGTAGTGATTACCGTTGGGGAACTTTCCCAGCTTTTGGTTTAGGATGGATCATTACTAAAGAAAACTTTATGGCTGATGTTACTGCGATTAATTTATTGAAATTAAGAGGAGGTTGGGGTAAATTGGGTAACCAAAATGTACCGCTTAACAATCAGTCTTATGCTTCTGGTAAAAATGCTTATTTAGGTGGTTCTATTTTATATGAAGGAACTACAATCAGCTCTCAAATCGATCCAAGTTTATCTTGGGAAATTACAGAAGAATCTTCTGTAGGTTTAGATTTCGAATTGTTGAAAAACAGATTGAAAGGATCTTTTGATTTGTATAACAAAAATACATCTAATGTAATTTTATATACAAAACCGTATATGACATCTGGATTAACAGATGCATCACCAGCACACGTTGGAGAAGTTTCAAACAAAGGTTACGAAATTACTTTGCGTTGGGATGATAAAATTTCAGACAATTTCAGCTACTGGGTTGGAGGTAACTTTTCAAATAACAAAAATGAGCTTATGGGCTTAAAAGATGTTATTTTATCTCCAGTAATTGGTGGAAGTTTAGGTAACGGTCAAACTACTAAATTGTTGGATAATACTACAGTTGGTCAGCCTTTAGGAAGTTTCTATCTTTATGATTATGCTGGTTTTGATGCTACAAATGGAAAAATGTTGTACTACAATGCAGCAGGAAATAAAGTAACTCAAGACGCTTTAGATGCTAATGCTGATAGAAAATATGTTGGTTCAAGTTTACCAAAATCTACTTACGGAGTTACTTTAGGATTCGTTTATAAAAACATTGATTTCTCTGTTGACGGATACGGAACAAATGGTGCTAAAGTTTACAACGGTAAAAAAGCACAACGTTTTTCTGGAGAAAATATCGAAAACTCTCTTGCAACAGATTTTTGGACAGCAAATAACTTGACAGCTTCTAATCCGGCACCTTTCAATCAGGTTCCAGTGGCTTCTACGTATTATTTAGAGTCAGGTGATTTCTTCAGAATCAACAATATTACATTAGGATACAAACTGCCAATTCAAGAAAATAACTTTATTACTTCTTGCAGATTATATGTAAATGCGATCAATCCATTTATCACACAAAAATTCTCAGGATTCTCTCCAGAGTTGAATGGTGACGGAAATCCATACGGTACTCAAGGTGTAGAGTTGGATGCTTACCCAACTTTAAGATCATTTGTAATTGGTGCAAACTTAAAATTTTAATATCATGAAAAAGACATATATAGCGGCGTTTGTATTATCAGCATTCTTTTTTGCAGGATGTTCAAACGACTATTTAGACGTAGATCAAACAGAAACTATTTCCACCAACGATATAGAATTATATAACAATGAAGCTGGAGCTGCTCAGTTTGTAACAGCAATTTATAATAAGTTCTTAAACTGGGATATGACCTCTTTTGGTTGGATTGGTTTGTCTAGTATTACTTCTGATGATGCAGACAAAGGATCTTCTCCTGGTGATACAGGTACAGATAAAGATGTATTGGATGCTTTGACTTACAATGCTTCTAATCCTTCTGCAGAAAGTACTTTTATTGCTAATTATGACGGAATCAACAGATGTAATCAAGCATTGAACATGCTTCCGAAATTAGATAAAGTAGATGCTAATTTAAGAAACAGATTAGCTGGTGAAGCTAAGTTTTTAAGAGCTTTCATGTATTTTACATTAGTAAAATGTTATGGTGGTGTGCCAATCGTAGATCATCTACCAGTTCCAGGTTCAGATGCAGATAGAATTATGCAGTTGACACGTAAAACGGCTCCAGAAGTCTATGCTTTTATCGAAGCAGACTTAAATGATGCAATTGCAGCATTGCCAGATAAAACAGCTTATTCTGCAAATGAGAGATCAAGAGTTTCAAAAGGTGCTGCTTATGCTTTACTAGCAAAAGTAAGTTTATACCAAAAGAAATGGCAACAAGTAATTGACAACTGTAACAAAGTAACAGGATATTCTCTTGTCGCTGATTATGCGTCAATGTTTAGAGCTACAGGAAAATTTGATTCAGAATCTATTTTTGAAATCTATGCACAAGGTGCTGTTCCAGCAAAAGGAATTGAAGGATACTCAAATACGCAAGGTGCTCGTGGTACCGGCGGATGGGGCTGGGGCTTCAACACGCCATCTCAAAGTTTAGTTAACGCTTATGAGGCTGGTGATGTTAGAAAAGCTGCAACAATTATTTTTAGAGGATCAACTTTATATGACGGAAGAGTAATTCCAAATACAGTTGAAAACGAAAGATACAACTACAAAGCATATTCATCTGCTTATACAAGCGCATGGGAAACAGATGTTGATATCAAATATTTAAGATATGCTGAGGTTTTATTAATGAAAGCTGAAGCATCAAATGAACTTGGCCAAACTTCTGCTGCGATTCCATTATTGAATCAAGTTAGAAACAGAGCTGGTTTAGGAAACACTTCAGCAAGTTCTCAAGCTGATGTTAGAACTGCAATTTGGAAAGAAAGAAGAGTTGAAATGGCTTTTGAGCACGATAGATTCTTTGATTTAGTACGTACAGGCCAAGCAAAAGCAGCTTTTGCAGTTGATGGAAAAACGTTCACTGAAGGTAAAAATGAATTGTTCCCAATTCCGGCATCATTCATTAAGCAAGCTGGTGGTTTATCAGCTCAAAATCCTGGTTACTAATCCTTAAATATTAAATAAAATGAAAAAAAATAAATCTATTTTATTACTTTCTTTTGCTTTGGCTTCACAAATGTTTGTAAGCTGTGAGGATAGTATAGATAAAGTAAACAGCCCAATTCCATACGAGTCAATTGGCGGATATGAGAATTCAGATGATATTGCTCCAGGCCACTTATTATCAAAATTTAGTTTTGACGGAAGTATTGATGATTCAAAAGGAGGAATCACTGGCGGAACAGGAACAAATGTTTCTTACGAAACTGGTGTAAAAGGAAGTGCTTATAAAGGTTCAGCAACTTCATTTATTGCTTATAATAACGTTGCAACTTCTATTGCAAACTTAAAAAACATCACTATTTCTATGTGGATCAAAACAGATCCTCACACAGGTGGTGCCCAGTCATTGTTTATGCTTCCAAAGAAAACAGATTTCTGGGGTAATATTTTTACGCTTATCGAAGGAACTGGACCGGCAACAACAATGTTGATGAAAAACCATATTCAAAGAGATGTTACGCCAAGTATTCCTTGGGCGGGACAGTTTATTGAGCACAGTGGGACAAATGTTTTGCCTAATATGTTTGGTGCATGGAAACATGTAGTTTGGTCATACAATGGTACAAGTTCTACTTACAGCCTTTTTGTTGACGGTCAAAAAGTGACTTTACCAGCATCTATTTCAAAAAGATACGCAAGCGATCCTGCAACTGGCGGTGGTCCATTCGGAGAATTAGCTAGTTCTGAAGTTTCAAAATTTATCATTGGAGGTTACCAACAGCATTTAGGTGCTCCATGGGGTAATCCTGATGGATGGATGTTGCATTATACTGGTTTAATGGATGAATTCAGAATATATGATTCGGCTCTTTCTGACAATGAAGTTACGGCTTTATACAAATTGGAGAAAGATAAGAGATAAGTATTTTTCAATACACCTGGAGGGTTTCTTCCAGGTGTATTTATTGGTTAATATTATTTAGAATAAAATGAAAATTTCAATATACATAGTTGCTTTTTTGAGCTTTTTTAATTCATGCTCATCATCGACACCAGAAGGATCAACAGGCGGAACTCCATTACCAACAAATCCAACGACACCAGTTAAGCCATTAACAGATGCTGAGGCAATGGATCAAGTTCAAAAAGATGCAATAAAATATTTTTGGGATTATGCTGATCCTAATTCAAAATTGGCAAGAGAGCGATACCTGACGGAAGATCCAAGTTTTGAGTCCAATATTATAACTACAGGAGGTTCGGGTTTTGGGTTGATGACAATTGTTGTAGGTGTAGAAAGAGGTTTTTTGCCAAGAGCTGAAGCTGTTTCTAGACTTTCAACTGCATTAAATTTTCTTGAAAAAGCCGACAGATTTCATGGTGCGTGGCCGCACTGGATGGACAATACTTCTGGAAAAGTTATTCCATTTGGAACAAAAGATAATGGAGGAGATTTAGTAGAAACTTCTTTTGTTTGTCAAGCTTTAATTACGATTAGAGAATATTTTAAAGACGGAAGCACAACTGAAAAAGCGTTAGCAGCAAAAGCTGATGAACTTTGGAAAGGTGTAGAATGGGATTGGTATACAAAAGGTGAAAATGCGCTTTATTGGCATTGGTCACCAAATTATAATTGGGAAATGAACTTCAAGCTTGAAGGTTACAATGAATGTTTGATTACGTATATTATGGCTGCTTCATCACCAACACATCCAATTTCAGCTGAAGCTTATCACCAAGCATGGGCAAGAAATGGTGCTATCGTAAACGGTGGCTCTCAATATGGAATCCCAGTTGTATTAAGTTATAATGGAGCAGTAGGAAATGTTGGACCAATGTTCTGGTCTCATTATTCTTACTTAGGTTTAGACCCAAATAACTTGAAAGACAAATATGCAGATTATTGGCAATTGACACAAAATCATGCTAAAATCATGGTACAATACAGTGTTGCAAATCCAAAAGGGTTTAAAGATTATTCAGATAAATGTTGGGGACTAACGGCAAGTTACACACGTAATCCTGACGGAACAACGGGGTATACGGCGCATCAGCCAAATAATGACAATGGCGTAATTTCTCCAACTGCAGCTTTGTCTTCTTTTCCATATACGCCGGTAGAATCAATGAAATTCCTTCATTATTTATATGATGATAATAAAGCAAAATATGTTGGAATTGCAGGACCGTACGACGCATTTTCTCCTCAATACAATTGGGTAACGCAACGTTACTTGGCGATTGATCAGGGAACAATTGCACCTATGGTTGAAAACTATAGAAGTGGTTTATTATGGAAGCTCTTTATGAATGCATCTGATACCAAACAAGGTTTGAAAAAACTTGGATTTACATCAACTAAATACGGAATTTAATTCGTCAAAATGAAACAAAAATTAACGATTCTAGTCTTATTGTTTTCTGTATTTGGTTTTGCTCAAAGTGAAACAACGGGAAAAATTAATACAGTTATAATGACCAAATATGAACTTGGTTATGTACTGCACAAACCTGCAAATACAAAAGAGAAAAAGCCTTTGATCGTTTTTATTTCAGGCGATGGAGAGAAGGGGACTGATATCGAAAAGGTAAAAATTCACGGACCTCTAAAATACCTAAAAACACATCAATTAGATGCTTATGTTTTAGCACCGCAATGTAAAGAAGATGAAAATTGGGATATAGAATCAATATACGAACTGATTTTAAAAATTCAGAAAGAAAATAAAATTGATTCAGAAAGAATATATGTTACTGGTTTAAGCTCAGGAGGATGGGCTTCATGGAATTTGGCTTTTGCACATCCGGATCTATTTGCCGCAAATGTACCTGTCGCTGGTTTTGTAGATTTAATTCAGTTAGAACACGCTTGTGAAATAGCCAATATTCCAACCAGAATTTTTCACGGATTACTGGATGATGTGGTAAATGTAAATTATGCCATTACGATTTACAAGGAATTGAAAAAGTGTAATGCCAAAGATGTGAAACTGACCATTTTTGATGATGCAAATCATGATAGCTGGACAAGAGTTTATGATAATGCAGCAATCTATGACTGGATGCTACAACAAAGAAAAACGAATACAAACAAATAAATAGAATAGAATGAAAAACAAATTAGTCTTACTTTTTTTAGGATGCGCTGTTTTGGGTTATGCTCAAAAAAAGACGCCTAAAAATACAGTGAAAATTAAACCAAAGTCTGAATTTGTGGCGGAGTTAATGTCAAAAATGACTTTAGACGAGAAATTGGGTCAGTTAAACTTGCCGACATCTGGTGATATTACCACAGGGCAGGCAAACAGCTCAAATGTGGCAAAAAATATTGCTGAAGGAAAAGTGGGTGGTTTGTTCAACATTAAATCAGTTCAAAAAATTAAAGAAGTGCAGAAAATTGCGGTTGAAAAAAGCCGTTTAAAAATTCCGTTGCTTTTTGGTATGGACGTTATTCATGGTTATGAAACAACATTCCCAATTCCGTTAGGATTGTCTTGTACATGGGATATGGGCTTAATCGAGAGAAGCGCTCAAATTGCTGCAAAAGAGGCAAGTGCAGACGGAATCAACTGGACATTTTCACCAATGGTTGATATTTCTCGCGATCCAAGATGGGGAAGAGTTTCTGAAGGTTCTGGCGAAGATCCATATTTGGGAAGCCAAATTGCTAAGGCAATGGTTAACGGTTATCAGCAGCACGATCTTTCTAAAAACAACTCAATCTTAGCTTGCGTTAAACACTTCGCATTATATGGAGCTCCAGAAGCTGGTCGTGATTACAACACAGTAGATATGAGCCATATCAGAATGTTTAACGATTATTTCCCTCCTTACAAAGCGGCAGTTGACGCAGGTGTAGGTTCTGTAATGGCTTCTTTCAACGAAGTTGATGGAATTCCAGCAACAGGAAACAAATGGTTGATGACAGATGTTTTGAGAAAACAATGGGGTTTCAAGGGATTTGTAGTAACTGACTTTACAGGAATTCCTGAAATGATTGAGCACGGAATGGGAAATCTTCAAGATGTTTCTGCTTTAGCACTAAATGCTGGTGTTGAAATGGATATGGTCGGAGAGGGCTTCTTAGGAACTTTGAAAAAATCTTTAGATGAGAAAAGAGTAACGATCGAACAAATCGATAATGCTGTAAAATTGATTTTAGAAGCAAAATACGATTTAGGATTATTTCAAGATCCATACAAATACTGTGACGAAAATAGAGCTAAAACTGAAATCTTTACAAATGATAGCAGAAAAGAAGCTCGTGCAATTGCAGCACAATCCTTAGTATTATTAAAAAACCAAAACCAGCTTTTGCCACTAAAAAAATCGGGAACAATTGGTTTAATTGGACCATTGGCAGATGCTAAAGAAAACATGCCAGGAACTTGGAGTGTGGCTACAAAAATGGAAAATGCTGTTTCATTATTAAGAGGTATTAAAGAAGTTGCTGGAGCTGGTACGAAAGTTTTATACGCTAAAGGAAGCAATTTAGATTATGATGAAACTTTTGAAACTAACGCTACAATGTTTGGAAAAACATTACACCGTGATGCTCGTTCAAAAGAAGAATTATTAGCTGAAGCTTTAAAAGTAGCAGAACAATCTGATGTTATTGTGGCAGCTTTAGGAGAATCTGCTGAAATGAGTGGTGAATCAAGCAGCCGTACAAATTTGCAAATTCCGCAAGCGCAAAAAGATTTATTGAATGCTTTATTGAAAACAGGAAAACCAGTTGTTGTAGTTTTATTTGACGGACGTCCGTTAGTAATTACTGACGAAGAAAAAACGGTTCCTGCAATCTTAAACGCTTGGTTCGCTGGTACAGAAGCAGGTTATGCTATTGCTGATGTTTTATTTGGAGATGTAAATCCTTCTGGAAAATTGACTTCAACTTTCCCAAGAAGCGTTGGACAATTGCCAATTTACTACGCACACAAAAATACAGGAAGACCGCTTTCTAACACAGAAGGTAAATTCGAAAAATTCAGATCAAATTATATTGACGAAAGAAACGAGCCTTTATTCCCATTCGGATTTGGTTTGAGCTATACGACTTTCGATTATTCAAACTTGAAAATTTCTTCTGATAAAATGAATGCATCTGGAAAATTGAAAGTAACAGTTGATGTAACGAACACTGGAAATTTTGACGGAAAAGAAACGGTTCAATTATACATTAGAGATTTAGTTGGTTCAGTAACAAGACCAGTTAGAGAATTGAAAGGTTTCCAAAAAATAGCACTTAAAAAAGGTGAGAAACAAACCGTAAGCTTCGACATTACGGTTGAAGATTTAAAATTTTATAACTCTGATTTACAATTCGTAGCAGAGCCTGGACAGTTTGATATTTTCGTTGGAGGAAATTCAACTGCCGACAAGAAAGTTAGTTTCGAGTTAACTAAATAGTTGGTTTATTGGTTAGTTAAGAGCCCTTCATTTGGAGGGCTTTTTTTCTAAAATAGAGAACCTTTTTAATCTGTAAATGCATGAATACTTTTAAAATATTTCGCTCTTTTTCTTTTCTAATCTTCTTTTTGGTTGGCTTTTCTTCTCATGCTCAAAAAAATGCAATTGTAGCACATAGAGGAGCTTGGAAAAAAAACAATCTCCCAGAAAATTCGATTGCTTCTTTACGACATGCGATCGATTTAAAATTGCCAGGATCAGAATTTGACGTTTGGCGAACTGCTGATGATTCGCTCGTGATTAATCATGATGCGCATTTTAATAAACTGCTGATCGAACAAACCAATTATGCTGATTTGATGAAGTTTACATTATCAAATGGAGAAAAACTTCCAACACTTCGTGAATATATTTTAGAAGGAAAAAAGAAAAACAAACACACACTTTTAGTTTGCGAAATAAAACCTTCAGAAATCAGTAAAGAACGCGGAAAAGAAACTGCTATAAGAACGGTTGAAGTCATTAAAAAATTAAAGGCCGACAAAATCACTTGCTACATCAGTTTTGATTATGACATTCTAAAACAAATTAGAGCAATCGATGCTAAAACTTCCCTTCAATATTTAGAAGGAAATAAATCTCCAAAAGAAGTAAAAGTTGACAATATCAATGGCGTTGATTATCACTATTCAGTTTTTCAAAAACATCCTGAATGGATTCAGGAAGCAAAGGAGAATAAGATTATTCTAAACGCTTGGACCGTCAATGATGCAAAAGATATGGATTGGATTATTGAACACAAATTCAATTATATCACGACAAATGAACCGGAACTTCTAGCGGAAAGATTGAAAGCAAAAAAATAAGCTTTCAAACGATAAATTTAAAATCTAGTAATGAAAAATATATATAAACAATTTAAGCCGATCTTCTTGCTTGCAATACTTTTTGGAAGCAGTTTATCAGCACAAAATTCTGGTAAAACAGAATGGTTTGATCCAAACAGACTGGCTACAACGTATTGTAATCCAATAAACATTGGTTACAATTTTACAACTCATAATCATAACGGAATTCCAGAATCACGACGTTCTAGCGCGGATCCTGTAATTATTACGTATAAAGGCGAATATTATTTGTTTGCAACAAATCAGGCTGGTTTTTTCTGGAGTAAAGACATGTCAAATTGGAATTTCGTTTACGGAAGTTTTCAAAGACAGCCAGGCGATGATGATCAATGTGCTCCTGCAGCATGGGTGGTAAATGACACTTTATTTTATGTAGGTTCAACTTGGAAAAGAGATCATCCAATCTGGAAAACAGCAGATCCGAAATCAGGAAGATGGACACGCCACGTAGACAAAGCAATGTTGCCAACTTGGGATCCAGCGATTTTTCAAGATGACGATAAAAAAGTCTACATGTATTATGGTTCAAGTGGAAAATTACCTTTAGTTGGGGTTGAGGTTGATTACAATACTTGGCTGCCAAAAGGAAATCAAGCAGATTACGCAACTTTATACAAAGCAACCGAAGTAGAAGATATTCAAAAACCTTACGGGCAAATTAAAGAAGTTGCGATTCTAGATCCTTCAGCCCATGGCTGGGAGCGTTTTGGACCAAATAACGACATGGAACCTGCACCTTGGGGGAATTTCATTGAAGGCGCTTGGATGACCAAACATAATGGAAAATATTATATGCAATATGGAGCGCCTGCAACCGAATTTAAGGGCTATGCAAATGGTGTTCATGTTGGAGACAATCCGCTAGGGCCATTTACGTATCAAAAACACAATCCAATGTCTTATAAACCAGGCGGGTTTGTAATTGGTGCGGGACACGGAAATACTTTTGCAGATAATTATGGAAATTATTGGAATACAGGAACCTGCAAAATCTCTATTAAAGATCGTTTTGAACGTCGCATCGATATGTTTCCTGCTGGCTTCGACAAAGACGATGTAATGTATTCTATTACAGCTTACGGAGATTTTCCGATTGTATTGCCAACAAGTCAGCGCGATCAAACAAAAGGAGCTTCATCAGGATGGATGTTGCTTTCGTATAAAAAACCTGTAACAGTTTCTTCTTCTGAAGAATGTATGGAAGTCGAAACACACAGAATGGACAATGGAGGCAAAAAAGTGTATGAGAAATTCTGTTACGGACCTGAAAACCTAACAGATGAAAACATTCAAACGTATTGGTCAGCTAAAACCAGCAATTCAGGCGAATGGCTTCAAATGGATTTAGGCAGACAAATGGAAATCAATGCGCTTCAAATCAATTATGCGGATCATAAAGCAACTCAGTTCAATAAAGCAATGGATATTTATTATCAATATAAAATATTCATGTCAGATGATGCTGTAAATTGGATTTTGGTTGTCGATAAATCTAAAAATGACAAAGATGCACCACACGATTATGTAGAACTTTCTAAATCGATAAAAGCACGTTATATCAAAATGGAAAACATTCATAACGCTTCTGGTTTATTTGCGATTTCAGATTTTAGAGTATTTGGAAATGGTTTGTCAGAGAAGCCAAAAGCTGTTTCTAGCTTTAAAGTTGATCGAAATAAAACCGATTCTCGCAATGCTATGATATCATGGAAAAAGCAATCAGATGCAATCGGCTATAATATTTTTTATGGCATAGCGCCAGATAAATTGTATAATAGCATTATGGTTTACGGAGACAATTCATACGATTTTAGAGGTTTAGACAAAGGTACGAAGTACTATTTTACTATTGAACCTTTTAATGAAAACGGAATCGGGACAAGAAATAAATTGATTGAAGTAAAATAACTTTATTTAAAAACTTAAAACTCTGATAGCAAATCGCAATCAGAGTTTTTTTTTGAGAAAAGGATGCAAAAAAACTCTGACAGGTCTAAAGAATTTTGTTCCTTTGTAAAACAACCCAAAAATGCTATAGTAAATCATGAAAAAAACAATTCTTTTAACTGCATTAGTTTTAAGTGGATTGACATCTTTTGCGCAGTCAAATGATGAAAAAAACATTAAATTATTCTACAAAAAAGCTTTAACCGAAGCAAAATGCTACTCATGGCTAGAATATTTGTCTAACGATATCGGTTCTCGTTTGTCTGGCTCTAAAGGTGCAGAACAAGCTGTTGAATACACTAAACGCCAATTAGAAAGTTTAGGACTTGATAAAGTTTATTTACAAGAAGTTATGGTACCTCACTGGGTACGTGGCGAAAAAGAAACAGCTTATTTTCTTGATGGAAAAGTAAAAACTGCAGTGCCAATTTGTGCATTGGGAGGTTCAGTAGCAACACCAAAAACTGGAATTACTGCTGAAGTAATTGAAGTACAAACTCTTAATGAGTTAAAAGGACTTGGAGACAAAGTAAAAGGTAAAATTGTATTTTTTAACAGACCAATGAATCCAGAAAATATTGGAACTTTTGATTCATATTCTGAAGCTGGAGATCAAAGAAGAAGCGGTGCAAAAGAAGCTGCGAAACTTGGTGCAGTTGGTGCAATTGTACGTTCTTTAAATTTGCGTTTAGATGATTTTCCTCATGCAGGAGCTCAAAGTTATGGTGATTTGCCTAAAGAGCAATACATACCAGCGGCGGCAATTAGTACAAATGGAGCTGAATTATTGAGCAAAACTTTAAAAGCAAATCCAGCTTTAAAATTTTATTTCAAACAATCTTGTGAGACTTTGCCAGATGTTTTGTCTTATAATGTAATTGGAGAATTGACTGGAACTGTAAACCCACAAAATATTATGGTTGTTGGCGGACACTTAGATTCTTGGGATTTGGCTGACGGTTCTCATGATGATGGAGCAGGAGTGGTTCAAAGTATGGAAGTGGTTCGTATTTTGAAAAATTTAAACTACAAACCTAAAAATACGATTCGTGTTGTATTGTTCATGAACGAAGAAAACGGCGGTAAAGGTGGTGCTAAATATGAGGAAGTTTCAAAACAAAAGAATGAAAATCACATTTTTGCTTTAGAAAGTGATTCAGGCGGATTTACGCCAAGAGGATTTTCAATTGAAGCTGATGATGCCAATTTCAAAAAATTGCAAGAATATAAGCCTTTTTTTGAGCCTTATTTAATTCATAACTTTACAAAAGGACATTCAGGTTCAGATATTGAGCATTTGACTTCAAAAACGATTGTAAAAGCTGGTTTACAGCCAGATTCACAACGTTACTTCGATTATCACCACGCAGCAAACGATAAATTCGATGCAATTAATAAAAGAGAGTTAGAGCTTGGTGCGGCAACAATGACTTCATTAATCTATTTAGTAGATCAAAACGGAATTGTTCTTCCTACGGCAAATTAGTGCTCTCAAAAATAATTTGACATAAAAAAAGCTATGAGTTTTCTCATAGCTTTTTTGTATCTAATAAGTATCAATTATCGTTTTCAATAAACTAGAATCAGCAAGGTCAGAAGGCGCAACTACTTTTTCTTCTAGTGGAATTTCATTGCCATATCGTTCTTTCAGTATTTTTTGAACTCTTGGATCTTCTAGATTGAACTCTTTCATTTCACGAAGTTTAGACAATTCGATTCTAGCTCCGTTTTTGTAAATTTTCCAAATCAATTCAGAACAATAAATTCGGGTGTCAGACCACTCAAAATAAGCGTCGTATTCTTTTCCGTTGAATTGTTGGCTGTAATCCTTCATTTTTTGCAAAGTCGAAGGAGTTAAAACTTGCTCTGCATTCTTTAATCTTTTTATGAGATACTTGCCGTCTTTTCCATGCGAAATCCAATCTTGCAAAGGTGTAAGTTTAACAGGCTGAACAGCTTCAAAAACAAATAAATCTCCATTTATTTTGTAAATGATACCGCAATGTGAAAATTTAGAATTTGTTGCAATTCGAACTGCTTCGCATTGTTTGGATTCTGAAGTTTGAAAAATAATATCAGCATCTTGAATTTTATCAGAAACAACATTTTCGACTTTTTTTCCTGAAAATGGATTATTCGGAAAAACTTTCATGGCTACAAATAATGCACAGCCAAAACTCAGTATAAAAGTAACAATGAGAAAGAGGTATTTTGGTTTTTTCATATCTAAATTTAAATGGTTTAATCTGTGGGCAAAATAAATATTTCAGAACAAATAAAAAGCAAAAAAAAATAGCTACCAAAATGATAGCTATTTTTAAATATATTTTAAGAGATATTAGATTCTAAAAATACCGCCAAACATAATAATCCTCTGAAAAAAGAAGAAATCCTGAGAAGCTTTATCTTCACTAAATTGCGTAGTTCTAATATCTTGCATGTTGATGTATCCACCTTTTAACTCTCCTTGAACATAAAAATGTTTAAAGAAAGTAATATTTAGACCTGCTTTTGCAGAAAGTCCATAACCTGAAACATGAAAATCATCATGACGCTCTTTTCCTAAAAGAGTTGCATTTGTTTTTGGTAATAAAACACCGCCACCTAAACCTTCAGTTAAGCTAATCTGAACCTTATCGATATTAGGTAAACTAAACCATTTTGAGATATCATCATGTCTTGAAACCTCAGTATTAATGTAGTTTAAACCATCTGTATGTTCGTACATTAAAAAAGCAGGTCCATTTGGATTTGTAACACCTTCATCATAACCACCTTCTTGAGCACCTCCTTGAGACATATCGACAGGCGTATTATTGTAAACTCCATTATAAATCGAGCCAGGATTATCTGCAGGTAAATTGATGTTTCCAGTAACATTTGCTATTTGATTCTGAGTCATCACATATTTCATATGGTCTAAACCAACAGTAACGCTGTAATGATCGCTGAAGAAATAACCTAAACGTAAATTCGTCTGCGGAATCGTCATATTTGCTGGATTGATGTAATCAACATGCCAACCCTTTGGCTTATCATGAGCACTCATGTTGTCAACTGTAAAGTTGTAATCTTTCCCTCTAAAGTTTACATCAGATTTAGAAAAGCTATCTCTATTACCACCCCATGATACAAAGAATTTTCCTTTGTTGTGAGCTGCATATTTTTCTACAGGTATTTCTTCCTGAGCAAATGTGTTTAAAGAAACACAAGCCAGTAAGAAAAATAAAATTTTTGTTTTCAAAGAACTTAAGTATTATTATTTTAGAATGAGTTAACTGTTTTTCTGATTGCAACCAACTTTTTCATTAAGCCTTCGAAATAGTCCAAATGAAGCATGTTAGCACCATCACTTTTTGCATTAGCAGGATCAAAGTGCGTTTCGATAAAAATTCCATCAACACCAACTGCAATACCAGCTTTTGCAACCGTTTCAATCATGTCAGGTCTTCCGCCTGTCACGCCAGCAGTCTGATTTGGCTGTTGTAAAGAGTGGGTTACGTCCAATACCGTCGAAGCATATTGTTGCATAGTAGGAATACCTCTAAAATCAACAATCATGTCTTGGTAGCCAAACATTGTACCACGATCTGTAACCATAACATTCTCATTGTTACAGTCTAAAACTTTTTGAACAGCATGTTTCATGCTTTCTGGACTCATGAATTGTCCTTTTTTCAAGTTTACTGTTTTTCCAGTATTTGCCGCCGCCACAACAAGATCAGTTTGGCGAACTAAAAACGCAGGAATTTGTAATACATCAACGTATTGTGCTGCCATGTCAGCATCTTCATTCGTATGGATGTCAGTTACAGTTGGAACATGAAAAGTTTCTGAAACTTTTCTTAAGATTTTTAAAGCTTTTTCATCGCCAATTCCAGAGAAACTGTCAATTCGAGAACGGTTTGCTTTTTTGAAAGATCCTTTAAACACATAAGGGATCTGAAGATTGTCGGTAATACCAACTAATTTTTCAGCAATTCTAAGCGCCATTTCTTCTCCTTCGATAGCACAAGGCCCCGCCAATAAAAAGAAATTCCCGCTGTCAGTATGCTTAATTTGAGGAATATGTTGTAGATTCATAAAATTATTTTTTTGCACTGCAAAGGTAGTTATGATTTATGAGTTTCGGGTGAAGATTTAAGATTATTTTATGAAGCTAATCTCGCTATCCGTTTCAATATTTTGCTCTTAAACTTTTTTTCCAAAGTCTGTTCAGGAGCTTCCTCCGGTCGCTCTGCCCAGCCAGGAAAAAATAAGTTTAAGAGCAAAATGATTTCCACTACTATCAAGGCTAGGCTTTAGTGGAATTACGATAATTTAAGTTAATTAAAGTTCAAAATATTTTGTTTAAAGGAATATATTTTAGCTTGAATTTCTTTCAATTCTTCTTCGGCGGGAATTCTGTTAGCAATTGTTTTTATTATTAAAAAATCAGTAGCAGAAACCGCTCTTATCTCAGAGTATTTTTTCTCATTCTTGTAAATGACTAATTCTTGAATATCATTTAACGCCATCCTTTTTTTTATTTTCAAAAAACCAAAAGGGGAAAGATGGAGTCCAGAAATAATTTCACTTCCTTTTAAATTGACAGAATGAGTGGTTTTAAAAAAAAATACACAGCAGTAAATTATAAAGGCAACTAATGAATTTGAAACAAAGTAAAATGTAATCCCCAATGTTGGAGCTACGATAAGCAACAAATAAATATTGGATGTATTAATTCTTCACGATTTAATGTCATGCTATCTTATTTTTTGCTACTGTTCAAATAATTATCCTTTTCAACTTGATTGGAGCTTAATTCTGTTTCAAACTTAATCCCATTGGAACCATTAAAATTCCTTTTTCGTAAATGTTCAAATAAAGGATAATCGGTTTTTTTTGCCCTTCCCAAGTCAGTTCGTAAACATTTAAAAATCCTGCGCCCATATTGCTTCTTTTTGTTGGAAATGGGCAACAAGTCTCAAGACGTTTATAAGTGATTTTTTCGCCTTTTGGTCCTGCCAATGCATTCAAAAAACGAGTTTCGTTGAGCGCTTCGTCTTTTGTGTTTTGAAAAAAAAGATTCACTGGATAATCAGGATCGTAACCGTATTTTTTGTCTTTTGCAAAAAGTGTAATGGCAAACGTATTGTCTTTCTTTAAAATTAAATCAGGTGCATTGTCATCAACATTTTTCAGAGTTGATTTTGAGCTCACGCAAGATGCGGTTGAAATAAGTAAAACAATAAATAGGGCTATTTTTTTCATGGTTTAGGTGTATTGGTCATACAAATGTAAAAAGTAAAAAGTTTTTTTGAGATTAAGACGACTAAAATCGGTTAAATAGTTTATTCTACTTTTTTCGGATTCACTTTCAATATACCAACAGCAATCAGATATTGTGCCACAAGATAAGTCAGCATAATAAAAAACGCACTTTTCTCGATTGGCGAATAAAATTTATTAACGGCCAAAATGCTGTCTGAAACCACAAATGCAATTGCACCACAAAAAACATAAATATTTCCAGGTTTTTGCCACATTAAATAACCATTAAATGCAAATAAAAGCATAATCGAAATGGCACTTGCATAGACAATTACAGGAATTTGCAAATCGCCCAAAGTAGGCAGTAATAAAGCGAGCATGCCAATTAAATACAAAGCAATTGTTACGCTTCCGATTCCGAAAACAATTAAATTTCGGGTGGTTTTCTTTTTGATTTGTCTGTTGAACAAAACACAATAAATAATATGTGAAATTAAAAAGGAAACTAATCCAAAAATGAAATAAATTTCGCCTAAATCTGCAAAAAGCAAAATGACATCTCCAATCCATGAAAATAGCAAGGCAAGAAATAAAATATTTTTTGTTGGGAATGGTCGACAAAAATAAACACCAAAGCTCAATAAAGGGATTAAAATTGGCTTTAAATATAAATCAAGATTTTCATATCCTAACAGTAATACAGTAAGATAAATTAAGCAAAAAGCGATGTAAATTTTAAAGTATGTGGCGTTTCTCATAAAGGATTCATGGAGTTTATAGGTTGGTTTTGGTTGGTTTTAAAATCGACAGTCACAAAATAAATTGTGGCTAAAAAGGATAAAGTTAAATAAGCTAAAATAATAGAATTGGCAAAAGAAAAAATTGTATTTAGTCCAAACCAATCGCCGTTGAAAACGATAATTGCAATTGCAACGCTAAAACGGAATCCTTCCCAAAAAACAGCAAATTTGCTTTTATCCATTAACTCGCTGTAGCTATAGATTGTTATAAAAATGAAAAATCCGTAAATAAATATGTTTGGCAGGCCAATTTTGGCAATATTGTCAAAAAGATAACTCACAAATAAAAGTGTTACCAAAACCTGCGTAACTGACCAATAAATAAGTTTTTGGGAGTTTTGAGTACCGTATTTTTCAAAATCAAATACATTTTCAATTTTGTTGACAGGATATTTTTCTTCAAAGTTTTCAGGACGCCAGCCTGTTGGTTTAAACCAAATGGTGAATTTGTCTTTCCATTTAGGAGCGCGCCAAGCATCTTTTATAAGCAAGGTTAAATGCTGAAAATTGATTTTTATGGGATTCCAAGTATTGGCAGGTCTTGTGATTCCGAAAACCGGCGGAACATCATCCAATTCCGCTTGAAAAGTGCCGAAAAGCTTATCCCAAAAAATAAAGATCTGCGAATGATTTTTGTCCAAATATTCCGGATTAATAGCATGATGCACTCGATGATGCGAAGGTGTTACAATGATATGTTCCAAGACTCCCATTTTGTTGATGTGTTTGGTATGATACCAAAACTGCAAAAACAAATGTAGAGGCAAAGTAATCGCAATTACAGAAGCAGGAACTCCCAGCAACGCTGCAGGAATTAATAAAAATGTAAAAAGATTTACTAGACTCGCAATAGGCTGACGCAATGCGCAGGCGAGATTAAACTCTTCGCTGCTATGATGAATGGCATGTTTGTTCCAAAGAAAATTGATTTGATGTGCCAATCGGTGACTCCAATAGCCATAAAAATCTATGACAAAAAAAGCAATGAAATAGGAGAGAACATTAACTTCAAGATGCTGTAATGCAATTTTTGAAACCAGCCATTCGTATGAAAGAAAAGTAACACTTAGCCCCAAAACATCTTTGACCGAATTCGTAATTCCGGAACTGATGCTTGATACACTATCGATTAAAGGAGCGGTGTCGTTCTTTTTATAAATGCCATATAATTTTTCAAAAATTATCAAGGCCAAAAAAACGGGCATGGCAATAATCAATATTTTTCCGTATTCCTCCATAAAAAAAACATTCTATTTTATTCAAATATAGAATAAAATAGAATGTTTTCTAAATTATTTGCAATTAAACAATTTCGGCGCTAAGCCCAGCTTCCAAAAGTTGTGTGCATTGAGGTTTAAGTTTTTCAATCGGACCCGTTTTTACAGTGCATTTTCCGTTGTAATGTACAATCAAAGAACATTGCTCAGCTTGCTCTGCAGTATGGTCGCAAACACGCATAAGAGTATCAATTACGTGATCAAAAGTATTTACATCATCGTTGTAAACAATGATCTCGTTATTAAAAGCAATGGCTTCCTTTTCGCGAACTCTTTCTCTTACTTTTTCTTTAGTACTCATAGTTTTATGTTTTTGTACTGAATTGATTATCAGTAATCTAATTTACGTATTTTAAAGATACCCAATTGTTTCTTTGAAGCTTTTTAACATAAGTTAAACCTTTTTCAACGCATGAAGCATCGATAAACGGAATGTCTTCTTCATAAAAGCCACTAAATAATATAATCCCTTTTGGGTTTAAAGCATCAACATAAGACTGCATATCGTTCAACAAAATATTTCTGTTGATGTTTGCAATAATCAAATCGTATTTTTTGCCAGCCAATAAAGCCGCATCGCCCTCATAAACGCTAATTTGCTTGCAATTATTGCGTTCAGCATTTTCAATCGAGTTCAAATAGCACCAGTTGTCAATGTCAATAGCATCGATAGGTTCAGCGCCTTTCATTTCAGCCAAAATGGCCAAAATTGCAGTGCCACAGCCCATGTCAAGGGTTTTTAGGCCTTTCACATCCATTTCTAATAAATGTTGAATCATCATGTGAGTGGTCTCGTGATGCCCAGTTCCAAAACTCATTTTAGGTTCGATTACGATATCAAATTCTGCATCTGTTTTTGGGTGAAAAGGAGCACGAACATGACATTTTCCATCAACATCAATTGGTTCGAAATTTTTCTCCCATTCTTCGTTCCAGTTTACCTGATCGATTTCTTCAATTGTATATTCAATTTTAAATTCTTCAGATTGTAAAATGTAAATATCATCCAGAATATTTTCGTCCCATAAATCTTTCTTCACAAAAGCCGAAATTCCGTTTTCCGTTTCTGTAAAACTTTCAAACGCTTTTTCGCCTAATTCAGCAACTAAAATTTCTGATCCTAATTCCTTCGGCTCAATCGTAAAATGATATCCTAAATATATATTTGACATAAAAAAAATTTTTGCAAAGGTACTTCTTAAATTATAAACTATCAATTTAAAAATTCCAAATTCCAAATTCCAAATTGCTCCTCTGCTTTGGCTGAATTCTAATAAAAAATCTAAATTCTAAAAATGAAAAAAGACCATTCACATTGCGAATGGTCTTTGTAAAATATGTCCCGAAAGCTGTCGGGGCTAAAATTTTAATTAGATAGCAGTAACAATCGCTAAGAAATCGTCAGCTTTTAAAGCTGCACCTCCAATTAAGCCACCATCAACGTCTGGTTTAGAGAAAATTTCTTTAGCATTTTCTGGCTTTACAGAACCACCGTATAAAATTGAAACTTCGTCAGCGATTTCAGCTCCAAAAGCTTTGCGGATAGTTTCTCTAATAAATTCGTGCATTTCTTGCGCTTGTTCTGGCGAAGCAGTTTCTCCAGTTCCAATAGCCCAAACTGGCTCGTAAGCCAAAACAATTTTAGACCAAGATTCTTTTGCAATTTGGAAAACGCCATCACGTAATTGGTTTTCAACAATGTTGAAGTGATTTCCAGATTGACGATCTTTTAATTCTTCTCCAAAACAGAAAATAACTGTCATGTCATGTTTTAAAGCTGTGTCAACTTTGCTTGCGATTAAAGCGTCTGTTTCGTGGAAAATAGCTCTACGCTCAGAGTGGCCTAAAATTACTGTATTAACGCCAATGCTTGTCAACATATCTGCAGAAATTTCTCCCGTAAAAGCACCGCCTTCAGCTTGGTGAACATTTTGAGCAGAAACTCCGATAGTTGTATTTTTTAATTTTGTAGCAGCTGCTTGTAAGTTTACAAATGTTGGCGCTACAATTACTTGTGCATTAGTTTTTGCTGGAATTTTAGCAATCAATTCGTTTAATAATTCTTCAGTCTGACCTGCGTTTTTATGCATTTTCCAGTTTCCTGCAACAATCGATTTTCTCATTTTGGTAGTTTTTATTATTCTTTTAATTTTTTGTTTTTTTTAATTTAAAATGCCTTGTTATCTTGTAAACCTTTTAATGTTTCATCGATTTTAAGAAAATCAGTTTCAACAGCGCGATAAAGCGCGATTTTTCCGGTTTTATCAACGATTATATAACGTGGAATCCAATCTAAGTCGATCGCTTTTCCAAACGAACCTTTCATACCGTCGTTCATCATATAATGATCACCTTTTAATTCATGTTTTTCGATTCCGGCTTTCCATTTATCAGCTGTTTTATCAGCAGAAATGAATACGTAAGATACTTCTGGATGATTAGCTTGAAGTTCTTTTAATTTCGGCATTGCTTTAACACAGTCACCACACCAAGAGGCCCAAACTTCAATAACTAAAGTTTTTCCCTTGTATTTTTTTAAAATGCTTTTAAAGGCAACCTGTTTATCTTTTGATGATAATAGTTTTTCAGACAAAGCTTCTTCTGAAAATTCTTTTTTCTGAGCTTGAGTACATGAAAAAGTGATCAACGCAATAACGACTAGGGCTAATTGTTTCATATTATATTAAAATTATTTTTATTAAGTACTGAATTCACAAAGTTAAACAAACAAATTGAATGCCAATTGCAGATTAACAAAATTTGAAGAATCGTTTATTTTGTAACAAAAAGTGAAATTTCGGTTAGAAATGTGAAAATGAAATCGTAATAGTAGACACAAAATCTCGATTAATTTTTAAAAGCAATTTTTGAAAGATGAATTACCACGCAGAATTTTGATTTTTTGAAGAAATTTCAAAGCAAAAAAACGTCACATTTTCATAAAAAAAGCCTTCAATATAATATTTATTGAAGGCTTTATAAAGAAAAAGAGAAGTTAGCATTATATAGTTAGCATTTTCGACTTTCGACTTTCGACTCACTATTCATAATTTCCCTTCGCCCATTCTTTACTTGGAGCAATCCAATTATCTGCAGCTTTATATAAAAAGCCATGTTTTAAACCAGTATTAAGTTCGATTTCTTTAAAATGCTCTATTTTACATTTTGAAGTTTCTTTTCGCTTTATCGCAGAAACACCGTAAACATCTGATTTTTCATAAATAGTCAAAATGTTTCCGCAGAAATTAATTTGAGGAAATTCTTCAATATCAATATCTCGGAAGCAGCCTATAAAAACAAAATTCACATTTGGGTTGGCTAAATATGTAGAAACAAATTGGGCGATGTAACCACCTTTTGAAGTCCCAATTACGGTTATTTTATCTGGAGAAACTCCTTTTTTGAGCAAAGCTTTTACTTGTTTTACAATGTTTTGAGCGTATTTAGGGGCGTCAGTATTTTTCTTTCTGATTTCGCTGTAAACAATAAAATTATCTTTTCTGAAAGAAGCCAAAATTTCATTGTACTCTGCTTTTCCATATTCGGGATGCGGAACATTTAATGGATTTTGTTCTATATAAGCGTTATGTAAAAAGAAAATATAACGTTGGTCTTTGTTGGCTTGGGCGAAAGTTTGAAGGCTGGAAAACGTAATGAGTAAAAGTGCAAAAACGAATTTAGGTAATTGTTTCATAAATCAATGTTGGTTTTGGAATAGTATTGAAACCAAATATAAACAAACAATTATCGAATCTGTTATTTTTCTTACGAAATAAAAAAAACGCCAACATCTTTTAAAAAAAATATTGGTGTGTAGTAAATTATTTAAAAGACTTTAAGCTTGATCTGATATTTATGGACTATTTTTTCTTTAGAAAATGATTATACGTCATTAGAAAAAATGGGAATGTTACAAAAGTTGACCAGATTATAAATTGTCTGGGAACGATATTAAAATAATAATTTAAAAAGAAAATGATACTAACAAAAAGAACACAAAATCTAGAATCTGATTTGCTTACTTGTGTGTCTGAATATCTTTCAATGTGTTCTTGTTTGAGTTTGTCTATTGTGTCAGAATATTTTATAAAGAAGAATATTTTCCAACTTGGAAGAAAACCAATAAGCATCATAAAATTCTGAATCATATAAATGCTTGAAACCCCTAAAAGAAAATATTGAATTGCAATATAAGTTGCTTGTATGAATTCATTTGTACTTACAACATTTCCATATGAAAAAATCCCGTATAAATTATCGATAGAAAAAAACATCATTATGATTGAACTCCAAACGCTTAGAATTAGTTTTTTAGTATCAGATAAGTAAGCTTTACTAAAAGCATTGTAAAAAGAAAATAAGGAAAGTGAAATTACAATTATCATTAATGTTTTTAAGATGATAGTATCAAATCGTACCAAACCATTATCTGTAACCCAATAAATCATCGATATCGAAAGAATTAAGGTAGTGCCTTCTGTCAATTGGGGAGCAATTCTTTTTTTATTAAATATTCGCGAAAAAATAACATACAAAAAAAAGAAAGCAATAGGCCAGGCTAAAATACTTACATTTAAAATAAGCATGAAATCAAATTTCGCATTGGGCGAGATATGATATAAATAAAAAGATAAGGAAAAAGTAAAAATAAAAGAAATGAGCCCTATTAAAACAGCTGTTTTCCAAGATTTTGTAATTCTTTTACTTTCAAAAATAACGCCTGTAATTAATGCCAGAATATGAAGAGGAATCAAATGTACGCCATCAGTTTCATAAAAATTAGAATCAAGAATGACATAAATAATTAAAAGGAATATAAATGAAAAAAGGTAAATGTATGTAGAAGACTTGGCAGTCCATTCATTTTTTAGTTTTGCAATCATATCTTTTATTGGTTCATTGTTTATTCAAAAAAACGCCAATAAATCTAAAAAAGAATATTGGCGTTTTATAAATTATTTTAATGGTATTTTAAATACCGTAAGCTACATCAGATAATTTCAAATCATCAACGTCGTTGTAATGTACTTTTTGAACAATAGTTCCTTTATGTAAAACTACAATACTCGGATTTGCTCTTTCAACAGTTTTTAAAGCTGTTGCATCGCAGAAATAAAAATCAACATTCAAACCATATTGTTTTTTAGCTTTTGCAATTTCTTCAGGTCCAGAAGCCGTCATTCCAATTACTTTATATCCTTTTGCTTTTGCATCTTGATTTACTTTTTCTAATTTTTTCATTCCTTCCGGATTAGATAGAGCCAAATCATACGTTACAAAAATCACCAATTTAGGCTCTTGCAATAATTCTGCTTTATAATCAGAATCATCTTTTACCATTGTGAAATCGTGAATTGGTGGAACATAACCTTCTGTAATCACTTTGTCTTTACGATCAACAAAAGTTGCACCTTGCGGAATATTCATCAAATCTTTTTCTGTAAATTCTTTATCCACTCCGTTTACTTTGTAAATGAAAATCATTTCAACCACAGATTTTGGAGCGCCTTCAGGAATTTCCATTCCTTTTTCAATGTTTGTTCCTACTTTATATGGACGGAAATCTTTAATCGGATTATGGTTTAAAACCCAAACAGCCATAAATACGCATAAAACAATGCTTAGTAAAGTAAGCAGATTGGTAACCATTTTTGAAAATAATGGTTTTACTAATTTTTTATTGATGAATAAAATCAAGATAAAGAAAAGCAAAACAACATCTTTTGTGAATGACTGCCAAGGCGTTAAGTGTAAAGCATCTCCAAAACATCCACAATCTTTTACTACATCAAAATAAGCCGAGTAGAAGGTAAGGAAGGTAAAGAAAACGATCAACAACAACAAAGCCCAAATCGTCAATTTTGATTTATAGCCAACTAAAAGCATTACACCCAAAACAACTTCTAAAATCACTAAAAAGATTGCTAATCCTAAAGCCAATGGCTCTAAAAACGGCATATTGAAAACTGGTTCACTGAAATATTCAGCCAATTTATAAGAGAAACCAACTGGGTCATTCAGTTTGATTAATCCAGAAATGATAAATAGGACGCCGACAAATAATCGGGAGAATTGGGTAATGATGTTCTTCATGATAAATATTTAAATATTCAAATTCCAAATTCCAAGCTTAGTATTGGAATTTGGAATTTTAATTTTGGAATTTATTTTATTGGATTTAAGATTAAAGCAAAAACGGAATAATTGATCATATCCTGATAATTGGCATCGATTCCTTCAGAAACTAAAGTCAGTCCTTTGTTGTCTTCAATTTGCTTAACGCGAAGAAGTTTCTGTAAAATCAAATCGGTTAAAGAGCTTACGCGCATGTCACGCCAAGCCTCACCGTAATCGTGATTTTTTGCTTCCATCAAGTCTTTTGTCAATTTTACTTTAGCATCATATAATTCAGTTGCTTTTTCAACGTCAAGATCGGGCTGATCTACAACGCCAAGATCTAACTGAATCAAAGCCATAATCGAATAATTGATAATTGCGATGAATTCTCCTTTTTCATCTTCATCAACTTTGCGTACATCGTTTTCCTGTAAACTTCTGATGCGTTGCGCTTTTATGAAAATTTGATCGGTTAGCGATGGAAGCCTTAAAATTCTCCATGCACTGCCATAATCTTTCATTTTATTGATAAACAAGGTTCGGCAAACCGTAATAACATTATCAAATTCTTGGGAAGTATTCTTCATTTATATGCTGTATATTTGCTAAAATTTGTTCAAAAATAAGGAAAAATTAAAGAGTTTCAAGTTTCAGGTTTCAAGTTTTTCTAAACAAATTGTTAACGGGATTAACTTGAAACCTGAAATTTGAAACAAATAAAACAAAAAACAAAATGACAATTAATTGCAAAGGAGAACTGATAGATTTGTCGATTCCGAAAGTAATGGGGATCTTAAACGTTACGCCAAATTCTTTCTTTGACGGCGGAAAATATAAAAACGAAGACGAAATTATTTCGCAAGTTGATAAAATGCTTTCCGAAGGGGCGACTTTTATTGATATTGGTGCGTATTCAAGCAAGCCAAGCGCCGAATTTGTTTCGGAACAAGAAGAAATCGACCGAATTGTTCCTGCAATTGAATTGATTTTAGAACATTTTCCAAAAACATTACTATCGATCGACACTTTTAGAGCCGAAGTTGCAAAGGCGAGTATTGAAAGTGGTGCTGCAATTATTAATGATATTGCTGCAGGTGAATTAGATGAAAAAATGTTTGAAGTAATTGCGCATTACAACGTTCCGTACATCATGATGCACATGCGAGGCAATCCGCAAACAATGCAGAGTTTGACGCAATACGATGATATCATAAAAGAAATGCTTTTTTATTTTTCTGAAAAAGTAAAAAAAACCAGAAGTTTAGGAATTAATGATTTGATTTTAGATCCAGGTTTCGGTTTTGCCAAAACAACTGATCAGAATTATGAAGTTATGCAGAAAATGGAACTTTTCAATCTTTTGGAATTGCCCGTTTTAGCAGGAATATCAAGAAAATCAATGATTTATAAAACACTTGGGAATACGCCACAAGAAGCTTTAAACGGAACTACTTTCCTGAATACCATTGCATTACTAAAAAATGCGAAAATTCTTCGTGTTCATGACGTGAAAGAAGCCATGGAATGTGTTACTTTGTTTAATAAACTTAATTCTTAAAAAAAAGACAGACCGTATGTTTAATACCAAACTAGTGATACTGGGTTTCTTGATTGCTTTTTTCTTGTTTTTCTGTAATTTATTATATCTATTTTTCTCGTATTTGTTTGGAATCAGAGTGATAAAATTTTCAATGTTTTTCAGTCCGAGATTTTCTCTTTACGACAGAAAAATTGGAAATACTGATTTTGTTTTAGGCTGGGTTCCAATTGGTTCTTCTTTGGAAATATTTGGAAAAACGCCAGATATTGAGGAACGCCGTGCGATTCCAGAAGATGATTTGCCGTTCGCATTTTTCACCAAAAAAATATACCAACAAATCATAATAGTATTTACACCCACAATTATGTATTTTTCAGTTGGTGTTATTTGCTCATTTTTGCTGTTGAAATCTCAAAATGATTTATGGAGTTTTGATTACATTTTAACTTACTTAAAAGAGGTTTTTAATGCCATGTTTGGCAATGATAAAGATGTGCTGGCGCTTAAATTGCTAACTAAAAAGTACGTTGGTGAAAATAATATTGTATTATTTAGTTACTTTTTATTTTCATGTTTTTTACTTTTTTGTGCCGTATTTGATAATGCTATGAATTATCTAAGATTAGAAGCTTCTGAATCAAAAATAAAAAATGCGTTGACTATTTCGTTGATGTTTTTTCCTGCGGTTTTAGGATTGTGGAAAGTTCCATCTTTGATTTTTAAATATTATACTTTTGGAGAAGTTTTCAGTTATTTAATTGATTTTGTATTAGGAATACTTGTATTTGGATCCGCTGTCCTTTTTATCACGATTTTTATTTTAAAATTGTTTAAGCCGAAGTTTTTAACTACATAAAAAATAGAATTCGATACTTTGGTTGATTAGATGAGTTTTTTAATTTCATTCAAATTCTTAAAAATGCTTAGAAACTTGTTTTGCTTTGTTTTAATTGTATTCTTTTTTTCAAGTTGTGCAAAAAACTCTTCAGATTTGAAAAGAAATTACGATGAAAATTCTAAGGACATTAAAGAGCTAAAAGAATATTTTAATAAAATAGTACCAAAAGGGTACATAGTTACAATAAGATATGGATCTTCAGATGAGGTTGATTTAAAGGTATACGAACCGACAGATGTTCCGAGCAAAATAGCATTATTATTTAGACAATGGGATATTGATTTTGAAGATTATCTCGAACCTGAGAAGTTGGAATACGAAAAGAAAGATTATGACCCAAAAACTAACTCATTAGCATTGGTTAAAAAGAAATTGAAATGGAATAATGACACTTTTAATGAACTTTATGAAAAACTAGAAAATGCAAATTGCATCGGTATAACTAACGGAAATCCTACTGAAGTCGAATATGGATATAGGGGAATGGGAGTTATGAATTATTTGCTATTTGATAATAATCTTACTGAAGAAGAACAAAAGGAGAATTCTAATGACTGTTCTAAAATGTTTTATAAAGATAATATTGTATTTACATTTAGCCCAGGTGGTATAGGAAGTTTTTGTATACCTGATTTTAAAAGAACTAAAAAATAAAAGAAAACAAATTCGACAATTTTAAATATGAAATACTTTTCTCTACTTATAGTTTGCCTTCTATTTTCCTGCGGAAATAAAAAAGACGTTTTGCTTCCAAAATCAAGCGTTACGATTGTGAAAGATGTACAAGATCATTCCCCAATTTATATCTTTTTCAAAGTTGAAGGAAAAGACACCATTGCTGATGTAAATCGAAAAAACAGTATCATTTCAACCAATTGGATTTTTAATATAGACAAACGTCTTCCTTTAAAATTAGTGATTCCCGAAGTAATAAAATTGCAGGAAAAAAAACGTGGAGACAGTGCTCACAAAAACGAAAATGCCCAAAACTATTATTCTTATGCCGATTCAATTGGAAAGAATTTGGCTTTTTTACCTTTCACGAAAGTGTTTTATAAAATGGAAAGACCAAATAGGGGAAATTTTGTAGTTTATTTTAAAAAAGGGAAAAAACAGGCTTTTATAGGTAATAAAGAAATAAAGATATCAGAAATATTACAGATTTTTTATAGCATAAAATTTGACAAAGTACCAGATTTGGTATTTTTATTCGATCAAGATATGAGTTATGAAGAATATATTCAGTACAAAATTCTACTTCAAAAAGATGTCACTTATAATCTTGATAAACTTCCAGTAGAATTCATCTTCTAAAACTTGAAACATTAAACAAAGAAAACCTGAAACAAGATCTTACTGATGATGATAAGGTTCGTTGCGTAAAATCGTAAATCCGCGATACAATTGTTCGATAAAGAACAAACGAACCATTTGATGCGAAAATGTCATTAGCGAAAGCGAGACTTTTCCTTGCGCTTTTTTATAAACCGTTTCAGAAAAACCGTAAGGTCCGCCAATTACGAATACCAAAGTTTTTACACCCGAATTCATTTTCTTTTGCAATTCTTCTGAGAATCCAACGCTTGAAAAGGTTTTTCCGTTCTCATCCAATAAAATCAATTGATCTGTTGCAGAAAGCTTAGAAAGAATCAATTCACCTTCTTTTTCTTTTTGTTGGCTTTCAGATAAGTTTTTTACGTTTTTGATGTCAGGGATAATCTCCAATTCAAATTTGATGTAAAATGACAAACGTTTAGTGTAATCGTCAATCAAAGTTTGAAGCGATTTGTTGTCTGTTTTGCCTATTGCGATAAGTTTGATGTTCATAATTTTCTTTTGCCACGAATTGCACGAATTGACACAAATTTAATTTATCTACGTGATCTGCAAAATCTGCGGGAAAAATTTTACTCTCGCAGATTTAGCTGATTTGGCAGATTTTTTTTAATACTATACACTGAAAATCTGCGCTGATCTGATGAAATCTGTAAAATCTGCGTGCAATTCCCATGCTATTTTTTATTTTCAAAAACAGTTTCAAAATGTTCTACAATTGGGAATGGCTCGTAATAATGATGCAAAATCTTTTTCCATTCCAAATAGGCTTCAGAAGTTCTAAAACCAACAGTATGATCTTCTAAAGTATTCCAATCAACCAACAAAAGGTATTTGTTTTCAACTTCAAGACATTTTTCCAAACGATGTCCTAAATAACCTTCAATTGATGAAATGTATTGACTTGCTTTTGCAAAATCAGCTTCAAATTGAGAGGCCAATTCTGGTTTTACATAAAGAAATGCTGCTTCTAAAATCATATTTTGAGAATTTTATCTGCTCGATCTGCTCAATCTGCGGGAGAATAATTTTTTACTCTCGCAGATTGAGCAGATTTAGCGGATTTTATTTTTTTTATATTTTGATGAAAAAAATCTCCGTTCATCAGCCTAAATCTGTAAAATCTGCGTGCAATCTTCGCAAAGATTAGATTTAGTTTTTAGAAAACTTCGCTTCAAAAGTTTTAAATCGAGCATCTAAATCTTTCAGTAATTGTTTTTTAACCGAAGCATCTTGAATAAAACTGTAATTGATGCTGTTGTAAACGTATTTTTTAATCGTTTCGTAATTCACATCAGGATATCTTTTCGCTAGCAAAACATATTGCTCCGTCATATTACTCCTTAAAATTCCGGCATCATCAGTGCTAATTACAATTGGCACATTAAATTCTTTGTAAAGCGTAAACGGATGTCTGTTTTCTTTTACTTTCAAAATGAATTCGTTGCTCGCCAAATTAATCTCAATCGGAATATTGTTTTTAGACATATATTTCAATAAATCATATGAATTGGCTTCGTAGGCAATATCAACTCCATGACCGATTCTGTTTGCTCCTGCAACATAAATAGCGTCATTAATATGCCAAGTCAATTCTTCTGGCTGAACCAAGCCTAAAGTCAATTCGCCCGCATGAAGCGTGTATTTTACATCAGGAAATTTTGAGTGGCAATATTTAAACATGACCATGTGAAGCCAGTAATCCTTCATAGAAGTTTTTCCGTGTTCTGGAGAAACGATATTTACGCCAGCAGTTAGCTTGCTTTCGCTTGACGAAATAAAAGCAATTACTAAATTTTTGAATAAATCGACAGGTTCCATAAAACGAAGCACAAAATTTTGATAACGCATGGTGAATTTTTCATCATCCATTTTTAAATCTTTATGCAGTTTGGCTATGAAATTAGTATTGAAATCTTCAGCATATTTTTTAGCATCTTTTTTCTGAAGTGATTTATACAATTCATCTAAAAGTTTTAAAACTGCTTTTTCATCTTTTTGAGCAGAAGCTTGACGCAATTTTAAATTGAAATCAGTCAAATCTGAAACATTCATATCGCATGGAATTGTCGACAATTGTGTTTCAATATAAAGTACATTTTCGGCAATTGCACGTTTTTTAAGTTCCAACATGCCTTCTGCAAAATGACCTTGAATAGTGGGCTCGAATTTCATGAATGAATCAAAAAACAAATCATCAGAAGGAACCGAAACTCCATTATAATCTTTAGCCGACCATGTCTGCATGATTTGCTGTTCATAGTAATCTAATTTGCCTTCGTTTTTTAGAGAAGAAAAAGTCTGCCAGTTTCCGTTTGAAGGTTTCGTTTTTGAAACGGCCATCGTTTCTGTATTCAAATAAAAGTCTTCTGCAATAGCTCTTTCTAAAAGCGGTTCTGCATAAACAGATCCTGAAAAATGGTGGTGTAAATCGCCTCCTTTAGGCATTTGTTGAAAAAAAGTTGTTAAGAGAGCTTCATTATTTCTGATTTTTTCTAAATAACTCTCAGCTGATTGAGAAAAGCCGATTTGTGCTATAAAAATACAGAAAAGCGTAATTATCCTTGTCATACATTAAGTTTAAATTACGCGCAAATATACGACTTTCTGGACAATTTTGAAAACCTAATTTTGTTGCGATGATTTTTAACCGCAAAGAACGCAAGGTTTTGTTCCTACTAGACTTACTATAAACGCAAAGTTCGCAAAGCTTTGTCAAAAAAACTTTGCGAACTTTGCATAACTCTTAGCGTGTTTTGCGGTTAAAAAAAAACTTAGAACCTTAGCATCTTAGTATCTTAGTACCTTAAGAAAAAAGTACATCACGAATTTCTTCAACTTTATCAAAAACGCTTTTCGCGAAAGGACAAAGCGGAATAATTTTTAAATTATTTGCTCTAGCATATTCTACAGAAGCCATAACCAGTTTTTTACCCACACCTTTCCCATTAAAATCCGGACTAACTTCAGTGTGATCGATGATGAATTTTGAATCTCCTGCCCAAGTGTAAGTCATTTTTCCGGCTTCTTTTCCGTCTTCGATTGCTTCAAAATAACCTCTTCTGGTATCGTTTATTTGTTGAATTTCCATTGTAATTATATGAGTGTGGTTTTAATTTCGATTGAATGCGTTAATGTTTTATGGATTGGACAGCTGTTTGCAATCGTTTCTAAACGTTGTCTTTGGGTTTCATCTACTTCACCTATTACTTCGATTCTTCGGGTAAATGAGGTGCAATTTCGTTCGGAATCTCTTTCAAAATCAATTTTGATATTGATTTCTTCAACATTCCATTGTTTGCGATTGATGTACATGCGTAAAGTAATCAACGTGCAAGAAGCCAATGAAGAAGCCAAAAGTTCAGTCGGATTTAAGCCTAAATTTTTTCCGCCTAAAGATTGCGGTTCATCTGAAATTAAAACATTTCCGCTTGCCGAGGTAATTTCCGTGCGATATAAACGCGTGTCTATTTTTGCTGAAATTGTTTCCATAATTATTTGATTCTTGGTTCTGGTAATGGCACAAATTCGGTTTCGCCTGGAACTTTTGGGAAAGTTTGTGCTGTCCAATCTTGTTTTGCTTTTTCGATGAGATTTTTATCAGAAGAAACAAAGTTCCAAAAGATAAAATGTTCTTCAGGAAATGGCTGTCCACCAAAAATATAAACGGTCGAATTTTCAGCAATTTCAAACTCACAAAGTGAACTTTCGGTAGAAATCAAAATTTGTCTTGGATCATAAGTATGTTCGCCATTTTTGATGATTCCTTCTAAAATATACAACCCGCTTTCGCCGAATAAATGATGTCCGATATTGATTTTCTTTGCCTCTTTACTTTTAATTTCAACAAAATACAACGGACTATAAACAGGAACTGGTGATTTTTTGCCAAAAGCTTCACCGGCAATCAATTTGTATGAAACGCCATCTTCTTCCCAAGCTGGAATATCATCTGCTTCAACATGTGTGAAATTTGGATCCATTTGCTCCAATTCTTTTGGAAGCGCCACCCAAATCTGCAATCCGTGAAGCATTTTATCTGAATGTCTTAAATATTCTGGAGTTCTTTCTGAGTGAACGATTCCTTTTCCGGCTGTCATCCAGTTTACAGCGCCTGGTTTTATTTCTAATTCTGTTCCTAAACTATCACGGTGCATAATGCTTCCTTCAAATAAAAAGGTAAGTGTCGAAAGTCCGATATGCGGGTGCGGAGGGACATCCATATTTTCATGGTCACTTAAATGTGCAGGTCCCATATGATCGATAAATACAAATGGCCCAACGGCTCTTTTTTCGCGGAAAGGCAATAATCTGCCCACCATAAAATTGCCAATATTGGCAGAACGTTCTTCGATAATTAAACTGATATTTGACATGTGGTATTATTTGATTTGAAAACAAAATTACAGTTGTGATGCGAGTCTGTAACTTAATTTAGATTAAGAAAAGTTGTTTTTTGTATTAACTATAAAAGTAAGGAAAACTTATTAAGTTGTTTTGTTGTAAAGATTAAATTTAAACGCATTTAAAAAAGAAAAAGATATATTTGAAAAATAAATATCTGCTTCAATTTTGAATTCAAAATATAGATGAAAATAATTAAAAAAATAACCGGTACTATAATATTATTATTTACAATTTTACTTTGTTTTCCTGCTTTTTATGCATTTCCGATACAATTTGAAAATTGCAAGAAAAAATTTAAAGACGATGTTGTTGGCGCACCAGGATATACAATTGGATTTGTTATTTGCGTATTACTTTATCTTCTTGTTTCATTCTTTTTAATTAAATTAAGTTTAAAATTAATTAGAAAGAAAAAAATAGATACTAAATCAATTGATGAAATTGGTGTAAAAGAATAATGCTAACTGTGTTTGAAAGACTAATCAATCAATTCAAACTCCAAAACCTCACTTTCAGTCCCATTAATTATAATCGACAACTGATGAATTCCAGTATGAAAAACACGCGTCGTAATCAATTTAAAAGACTGATTTCGTTCAATCTTCGTTAATTGATTCGGATGATAAATTTTCTCGCTGATTTTGAAGACTTTTTTTGCCAAATGTCCCTTTGCTTTTTTGTAATGAACAGCATATTCTAAACGAACAGTTTTTGGGACTTCGTTTTTATTGTTTAAATGAAAATGAAATTGCAGATAATCTCCAATCTTAACCGTTGGTGTTTTGATTTCGAAAGACGAAAGTTCAATATTGGTACTTGCTAAACCGTAGTGACTTAAAATTTCAGGATGTCCTTGTTTTAATAAAGTTCGGCATCCGTGTTTAATGATTCCGTCTGTTTCTTTAGAATGACCTTTCCATCTTGAAGCGATTTCAAGTACAATCTGCGGATTATCTTTTACAATATCATTCAGATTATTGGCAACACTTCTTCGGACATATTCGGAAGGATCATTTTTTAAATTTTCAAGAATCGGTATAATAGAAGTAGGGTCTTTTTTCAAAAACGGAATCGCTATTGACCACGGTAATCTTGGCCTTGAACCTTCACTTGCTAATCTGCGAACGTGATGATTTTCGTGTAAAGACCATTTGATCATTTCGTCAATCATTTTCTCTTTATATTTTAAAATGAAAGGACGAACGGCAAATTCACAACTTATAAATTGGGTAATGGAAACAAACGCTTTCGCGGAAGTTTTAAAATCGTCTAAACCGTACATTTCGATATAATCGGCAAAGAAAATGAACGCTAAATTGCCATCTGTAAAACTGTTTTTCTTTAAGTTTTTGATGATTTTATCAATTAAAGCAGTGGCTTTAGGAAAATTTTCTGGCATAAATTGATGCAAAACGACTGTTGTATGTTTCATTCGTTCTTTCCATTCTTTCTGTGCAAAATCACCTTCATAAATCGTGTCGATGAATTTTTGTTTGTTGAATGAAGGATGCACTTCGGCGACAGCCTGGCCAAATTTTTCGTAAAAAGAAACTGAGTATATATCTTTAATTAATCCCATATTTTGTTTGATTGAAACTCAAAGATATTCAATGTTTTTAATTGTTGAAGTAGATTTCAGGCGAAAAATTTTAAACACATAGAAACATAGTTTTTATATTTATTAGTTTGAAGAATTTAGAAAAAATCTAGTTTTTAACACATAGCTTTGACACTCAGCTATGTGTATTGATGCAAGTGAAACGCCTTTCAAGATTAAAAAAGCTATGTTTCTATGTGTTTAGGAAAAGCATAGATTTTGCGTGCATTTTAATAAAATCATTTTAATCTGTATAATCTGTGGCTGAATATAAATTTAAGTTAATAAGAAACTTTTTGCAGAAAGGAAACTTTCAAATCCATAAAATATATTTTAATTTAGCATATTATTAAAAATAGAAAAATGATAAGCGAAGCTCAATTTCAAGCAGAATTACAACTTTTGATTACGAATGCCATTAGAGAAGATGTTGGTCCAGGCGATTACAGCTCTCTTGCATGTATTCCTGATACGGCGCACGGTCAGGCAAAATTATTGGTAAAAGATCAGGGAATAATTGCTGGTGTTGAATTGGCTAAAATGATATTTGAACATGTTGATCCAAAGCTAAAAGTGAAAACTTTTATCGAAGATGGAACTCGCGTAGAATATGGTGAAGTTGTTTTTGAAGTTTCTGGAAGTTCGCAGTCTATTTTAAAAGCTGAAAGAGTGGTTTTGAATACGATGCAACGTATGTCAGCAATTGCGACAAAAACAAGCCATTTAATGCAACTTTTAGAAGGAACAGAAGCTAAGATATTAGATACTCGCAAAACGACTCCAAATTTTAGAGTGGCTGAAAAATGGGCTGTAAAAATAGGAGGAGGAGAAAATCACCGTTACGCTCTATACGATATGATTATGTTGAAAGACAATCATATTGATTTTGCAGGAGGAATTACACTTGCTATTAAAAAAACAAAAGAATATCTGAAAGCCAATAATCTGGATTTAAAAATTATTGTTGAAGCCAGAAATTTGGATGAAATTCGTGAGATTCTTTTAAGTGATGGCGTTCACAGAATCCTGATTGACAACTTTAATTATGAAGATACTAAAAAAGCCGTGACTTTAATTGGCAAAAAATGCCAAACAGAATCTTCAGGAAATATCAATGAAAAAACAATCCGTGAATATGGTCTTTGTGGCGTGAATTATATTTCGTCAGGAGCTTTGACGCATTCGGTTTACAACATGGATTTGAGCTTGAAAGCTTTTTAATTGGATTATTAGTTTTGAGTTATAAGTTATGAGTTTGCCTTCTGAACTCTAAAATCTAAAATCAAAAAAATATGTCGCAAGAGATAGAAGCTCGGATTGAGAGAATACCTGTGGTGCGTTCTTTAGCCCGACTTTTGAAGAGAATAAAATTACCTTGGCTGGGAGGTCTTTCGCTTTATGATTTGATCGAAATGTATGTTATCGGGATTATCGATGGTGCATTTTCATATCATGCGAGTGCGGTTTCTTTTAGCTTTTTTATGGCTTTATTTCCTTTTGCGCTGTTTATCTTGAACTTGATCCCGTTTATTCCAATTGAGAATTTTCAAGAAGATTTCTTAGAGTTTGTGCAACAAAGCGTTCCGCCAAACACTTTTGATGCAATCAGTAAAATCATCAGCGATATTTTGAATAATAGCCACTCAGGATTATTATCAACCGGTTTTTTTCTGTCCATATTTTTGATGGCGAATGGAATCAACGGGATTTTAAGCGGTTTCGAATCTTCAAAACACGTATTCGACAAACGCGGATTTTTGCATCAATATTTAGTGGCGCTGGCAATTTCACTTGTAATGACTGTAATTTTGTTCGTAACAGTGGCAACAATTGTCGTTTTTGAGGTGTTTATTCAAAAAACAATTATTCAGGATGTACTTAGTGATCGAATTCCACTCATTATTTTGGGCCGATATTTGTTTGTTGTTTTAATGATTTTGATAACATCTTCAATATTATTGCGTTATGGTACAAAACAGTATAATAAAGTGCCGTTTATTAGCATCGGATCTGTTTTTACGACCATCTTAATTGTTATATCTTCGTTCTTTTTTGGGATTTGGGTTATAAAATTCTCAAAATATAACGAACTTTATGGTTCAATTGGGACATTATTAATTCTAATGTTCTACATTTGGATAAACTGTATGATTCTGCTTTTAGGGTTCGAATTGAACGCTACAATCAGAAAATTAAAACAAAAAAAAAATAAATAAGTATGAAAAATTGGATGTTAACTATTGGTGTTTTTTTCTTCGCGATGACAATGCAGGCGCAAAGTGTTATTGGAAAATGGAAAACAATAGATGATGAAACTGGAGAAGCAAAATCAATCGTAGAGGTTTATGAGAAATCTGGAAAGATTTATGGCAAAGTGGTAGAAATACTTCGTGAAAACCATAAAAAAGATGTTTGCAGTAAATGCGACGGTGCCGAAAAAAACAAACCAATTTTAGGAATGGTTATTATTAATGGTCTTAAAAAAGATGGAAACGAGTACAACGACGGAACTATTTTGGATCCAACAAACGGAAAAAAATACAAATGTTATATCACATTAGAATCTGCTGATAAATTGAAACTTCGTGGATATGTTGGAATTTCTTTAATGGGAAGAACACAATACTGGACACGCATAAAAAACTAATCAAATCATAAATGCGAAAATTAGCTTCGATAGTTTTATTCTTAGTGATTTTTTCAATTGCTTTTGGGCAAACTAAGAATTCGCCATTACAAATAAGTCATCTTACGGGTGACTTTTATGTTTATAAAACGTTTCATGATTATAAAGGAACGATGATTTCTGCCAATGCCATGTATCTGGTCACAGATAAAGGTGTTGTTTTGTTTGATGCACCTTGGGATAAAACACAGTTTCAGCCTTTGTTGGATAGTATAAAAGCGAAACATAATAAAAATGTCGTGATGCTTTTTGCAACGCATTCACATGATGATCGCGCTGGCGGATTTGAATTTTTCAGAAAAAAGGGAATCAAAACATATTCAATTCAGTTGACAGATGATATTCTGAAACAGAAAAATGAACCAAGATCAGAGTTTATAATTCCAAATGATAAGAATTTTACAGTTGGACAATATACTTTTGAGGTTTATTATCCGGGAAAAGGCCATGCGCCAGATAATATTGTAGCTTGGTTTCCAAAAGAAAAAGTACTTTATGGAGGTTGTTTTATCAAAAGTGCAGAAGCAACAGATTTAGGATATTTAGGAGATGCTGATGTGAAAGAATGGAAAAAATCTATTTCAAAAGTACAGGCAAAATTTAAAAACCCTAAATATATTATTCCGGGTCATGAAGATTGGAGTAATATAGAATCTTTAAATCATACACAAAAATTAGTGGATGAATATCTCGCTAAAGAATCTTTAGGGAAAAAATAATTTTCCAAATCAAATTTAAAATTATTGCATGTTTTTCATCGAAGTTATTTTACCACTTTCCTTAGCTAAGACTTTTACGTATAGTATTTCTGAGGCTGAATTCCATTTTATCAAAAAAGGAATGCGTGTGGCGGTGCCTTTTGGTAAAAACAAAATATATACGGCACTGGTTTTGGATATTCATGAAAATGCGCCAACATTATATGAAGCCAAAGAAATCCATCAAATTTTAGATGAAAAACCAATTGCGACCGAAGTCCAAATCAAACATTGGCTTTGGGTGGCTAATTATTATATGTGTGCCATTGGCGATGTGTACCGCAATGCTTTTCCAAGCGGATTATTGTTAGAAAGCGAAACGATTGTCTCGCATAAACCTGAGGTTTTGGTAAATGACAGTGAACTTTCAGATGATGAATTCTTGGTTTACGAAGCTTTGCAACACCAAAGTTCATTGAAGGTTCAGGAAATTGCTTCTATTTTAAACAAAAAAAATATTCTTCCTGTTCTTCAAAAATTAATAAGTAAAGATATTATTATTTTAGAAGAAGAAATAAAAGAAAGCTACAAACCGAAATTGATTCGATATGTGAAATTACATTCTAAATATGGATCTGAAACTGGTTTGGCAGAACTGCTAGAAGTTTTAAAAAGTGCCAATAAACAAAAAGAAATTGTTTTGGCATTTTTTCAGCTTAGTGCTTCTGAAAAAAAGCCCATCACGGTAAAAAAACTGACTGAGTTTTCAAATGTTTCGCCGGCAGTTGTAAAGGCTTTGGTTGAAAAAGAAATTTTTGAAGAGTATTTTTTGCAACATGACAGAGTTACTTTTAGTGGAGAAAAATCAGAAAACGAACTTCAGCTAAGTGACGCGCAGGAAAATGCCTTTAAAGCAATAAAAGAAAATTTTGTTGAGAAAGAAGTTTGTCTGCTTCATGGAGTGACCTCAAGCGGAAAAACAGAAATCTATATCAAATTAATTGAAGAATATTTACAGATCGGAAGACAAGTTTTGTATTTGCTTCCTGAAATTGCGCTGACCACACAGTTGGTTGCTCGTTTGCGTTTTCATTTTGGAGACAAAGTTGCTGTTTTTCATTCGAAATACAATAATAATGAAAGAGTTGAGGTTTGGAGACAAACACTTGAGAACTCGGAAAAAGCTCAAATTATAATAGGAGCGAGATCGTCTTTGTTTTTGCCTTTTAATGATTTGGGATTGTTAATTGTTGACGAAGAGCACGAGCAAACTTTTAAGCAGACTGATCCTGCACCAAGATTTCACGCACGAGATGCAGCAATTGTTTTGGCTAATTTTCATAAAGCAAAAGTGATATTGGGCTCGGCTACACCTAGTATTGAAACCTATTTTAATACACAAAACGATAAGTACGGTCTAGTAACACTTAGTGAGCGCTATAAAAATGTTCGTTTGCCAGAAGTAGTTTTGGTTGATTTAAAAGACAAACATTTTAGAAAAAGAATGACAGGTCATTTTAGTGATGTCCTTATTGATGAAATTGCAGAAGCAATGTCTTTGGGCGAGCAAGTTATTTTGTTTCAAAATAGAAGAGGGTATTCGCCTATTATGGAATGTTTGCGATGCGGTCATGTGCCACATTGCCAACAATGCGACGTGAGTTTGACCTATCATAAACATAAGAATCAGTTAAGATGCCATTATTGCGGTTATTCTATTGCAAAGCCTACTAATTGTCACAATTGTTCGAGTATCGATTTGACAACAAAAGGTTTTGGAACCGAACAAATAGAGCAGGAATTAGGATCGCTTTTTCCGAAAGCCAAAACTGCTAGAATGGATCAAGATACCACAAGGGGCAAATTTGGTTTTGAAAAGATAATAGATAATTTCAAAAACCGTGAAATTGATATTTTGGTTGGAACGCAAATGCTTGCCAAAGGTTTGGATTTTGAAAATGTAAGCTTGGTGGGAATCATGAATGCCGATAATATGTTGCATCATCCCGATTTTAGAGCTTTTGAGCGCAGTTTTCAAATGATGACTCAGGTTGCTGGAAGAGCCGGAAGATCAGAAAAACAAGGGAAAGCAGTTATACAGACTTACAATCCAAATCATAATACTATTCAGCAGGTTACAAACCATAATTATATAGGTATGTATAAGGAGCAGTTGTATGACAGGCAAATCTATAGATATCCTCCATATTTCCGTATCATAAAGCTTACTTTGAAGCATCGCGACTTTGATCGCTTGAAAGAAGGGTCAATGTGGTTGTATCAGGTTTTGAGCCAAAATCTGACTATGCCGGTTTTGGGGCCAGAAGAGCCGGCAATAAGCAGGATTAGGAACGAGTATATCAGAACGATATTAATTAAGATTCCGCAAAATCTTCATTTAGGAAATACGAAAAAAACGATTCAGAAAATGTTGAATAGTTTTGAAGCTGTTGCACAGTATAGATCAATAAAAGTTACCGTTAATGTCGATTTCTATTAAGACGATGTTGACAATGCTTTTACTAAATCTTCTTTTTTGTTTCGGCTTAAAGGAATTTTTGTAATTCCGATTTCGGCAAACTTGCTGTTGAAGCGTTCTACTTTATCAATATTAATGATATAAGATTTGTGCACTCGGATAAATTTATCTTTTGATAAATCATTCTCAAAAGATTTCATTGTAGAAAGCACAAGATTGCTGTCATCTTCAGTAACCACTCTTACATAATCTCCAAAAGCTTCAATCCATTTGATTTTTGCAGTAAAAATTTTAAGTTTTTTAAGATTACTTTTGATGAAAATATGTTCGCCTTCTTCTTCTTTGACTTCTTTTTTAAGCAAGTGCATATCGATTGCTCTTTTGACAGAAGCATTAAATCGATCCACAGCAATTGGTTTTTGCAGATAATCAGTAGCATCATAGTCAAAAGCTTTTAAAGCATACTCCGCTTTAGAAGTGATGAATATAATTTGAGGCTTTGATTTTAGTCCGTCAAGGAAGTCAAACCCATTGATTACAGGCATTTCGATATCAAGAAATATTAAGTCGATATTATTTAAAGAGATACAGCTTTTTGCTTCTATTGCATTAGAAAAGTCCCCGATTAAGTGCAAACCTGGGTGATTATTAACTAATTTTGCAATAATCGTCCTTTGTATAGAACTATCATCTACAACAACACAGTTTAGTTTCATAACATTTAAATTTAGAATAAATTCAGGATAGCAGTAGTAAATGTATTATTTTTTTTGGAAAAAAAACTAAAATGAGCGAGTATTTTTTGCGGTATGACGAATAAAAGCAAAAAAATGTTGGATATATAAATTTAATGCTTACTTTTGCACCCAATTTTAACAAATAAATTTTTTATTTATGAATCATTATGAAACTGTTTTCATTTTAAATCCCGTTTTATCTGAGGTTCAGGTGAAGGAAACAGTAACGAAATTTGAAGAATTTCTTACTAGTAGAGGAGCTGAAATGGTATCGAAAGAGGATTGGGGTCTTAAAAAAATGGCTTACGAAATCCAAAACAAAAAAAGTGGTTTTTACCATTTATTCGAATTCAAAGTAGCTGGAGAAGTTCTTTTAGCTTTTGAAACTGAATTCAGACGTGATGAAAGAGTTATGCGTTTCTTAACTGTAAGTTTAGATAAACATGCTATTTCATGGGCTGAGAGAAGAAGAGCAAAATTAAAATCTACTAAAGCGTAATTATTATGTCTACAATCGAGCAATCTGCAAAAGGAAAAAAAGACGGAGATATCAGATATTTAACGCCTTTAAACATTGAAACTAACAAAACTAAAAAGTATTGCCGTTTCAAAAAATCAGGAATCAAATACATCGATTATAAAGATGCTGATTTCTTATTGAAATTCGTTAACGAGCAAGGAAAAATTCTTCCTCGTCGTTTAACTGGAACTTCATTAAAATACCAAAGAAAAGTTTCTGTAGCTGTAAAAAGAGCTCGTCACTTAGCTTTAATGCCATACGTGGCCGATTTATTAAAATAATTAAAAAAAACTCTAGTCGCTGGTTTCTGTTTTGCAGAACCTAACTTCTAAAATTTAAGGACAACAACATGGAACTTATTTTAAAACAAGACGTACAAAACTTAGGATTTAAAGATGATGTAGTATCTGTAAAACCAGGTTACGGACGTAACTTTTTGATTCCTCAAGGATTCGCTACATTGGCAACTCCTTCTGCTAAAAAAGTTTTAGCTGAAAACCTAAAACAAAGAGCACACAAAGAAGCTAAAATTGTTGCTGATGCTAAAGCATTAGCTGAAACTTTGAAAGCTCTTGAAATTAAACTTTCTGCAAAAGCTGGTGGAGAGAAACTTTTTGGTTCTATCACTAACATCGATATCGCTGAAGCTTTAGAGAAATCTGGTAATGCTATCGATAGAAAATTCATCACTAGTGGTGTTGTAAAACGTTTAGGTAAATACAATGCTACAGTTCGTTTACACAGAGATGTAATCGTTGAGTTAGCTTACGAAATTGTTGCTGAAAAGTAATAGTTTTTAAAATCTATATAGAAATCCCGATGTAAGTCGGGATTTTTTTTTATAATAAAATATAAATCAGACTTTAAGTGTTTGTCCATAGTTTACGTATGGCTTATAGCTTAAAGCTTAAAGCAGGAAGAAATGAAATATGCAAGATTAACAAAAGAGCAATTTGATGAATTACATGCAGAATTTGCAAGTTTTTTAGCAACACAAGCAATTGATAAAGCAGAGTGGGATTCTCTTAAGATCAATAAGCCAGAAGTTGCTGAGCAAGAATTGGATGTTTTTTCAGATTTGATTTGGGAAGGGGTTTTGGGCAGAGCTGAATTTTTGGAACATTTTTCTAAAAATCATATTTTCTTGTTTCAGTGTTTTGATACTTATGTTCAGTCAATTGTGTTGAAATCGCTGGTTCCTGAAACTGATTTCTTAACGCAAGAAGGTTTGCAGTGGTTGAGTGATAATATGTTTACTGAAACAATCGAAATGAAAGTAGGTAAAAAAGTTTTTACTGATGATCGAAATTCTTCAATTTTCGAATTAATTCAACAAGGAGCTTTTTTAAGCGATGGACAATTGTTTAAACAAATTAATTCGATTATTGAGTCATAATCAGACAAGATAAGTAATATTCTTAATTAAAAAAGATTAAACAGTTCGTGTGTGGATTGTTTAGTCTTTTTTTATTTTTTTAACATTTGTTTAATCTTTAATTTTTTTTTGAGCACGTAGTTTTACGTGTTTATTTCGGATTTGTCAATATTTTAAGATTTTTGTATTAAAATCGCAAGAATCGTCTGGCCGTTCGGCTTTGTTGTTAAAACTATAACGTTTGAAATGATTTATTTGTAAGTTTTTTATGATATAATAAAAAATTAACGTTAAATAAACGTCTTTTTAATACACTTCGCAAAGTTTGTTTTTCCTAGTAAAAACGGTGTTTTTTCTTATATATTTGTGCTTTTTGAGACATTTTGTAATTTTGATCCTGAAAAAAAATAAGAATTTTAGATTGTTTTTTGATTTTATTTTTTTTATTTTTGATACAGAAAGATTAAACAAAATAACTCGGTTTTAGAAAATGCCCCCATTTTTGAATTGTTTTGTTTAATGTTTTGAATTTTGAACCAAAAGTGTTTATCGTTATTATTTTTTAAGTAACTTAATTAATATGCGTATGGAATTGACAATTACTCTCATCAAATTTGCATTAAGTGTTCAAATTATTCTTACTTTAATTTTAAGCTTATTTTTAGCTTTAAAATTTGCCTACAAAGTTTCATTGTATTCAACTTTGGATTTGTTCCAAAAATCTATTCATATTATTTTTAATTTGTTTTCAGGTCCCAATCGGAGACTTTGTTAACAAATAATTTTTTGTTGTATTTATTTTTAAATAGTGCAACTGCATTAAAAGTTTCAATTTTTTTTAGATTTTTCTAGAATAGAAAATCTTAAGGAAGCCTAATCAACTTTTATAGAAATTGGAACTAGAATATTAAAATAAAAATTCCCCCGCACATAGTAATTTAATTTTTCTTTTATGAAAATTAAGCTTCAAACAAATCACTTCATTAGGAAGAATGGTCTAGATCAGTATTTCCTAATTATTTTGAGGAACTTATTATTCAAACTGAATAACAGTTCTCTATGGTATACATAGTTATGTGTAATCCAAAATGTTTTTTTTAATGGAAATGTAATTTATAGGTAAGCCCCAAATACCTGAATTATGTTTTAAATTGTTGATTATCAGTGTTTTTTTTTAATTGCATAAACATATGTGTTTATCGCAGCAGGTTTTTTATTGTCCATTTTCTAATCTTCCAAATTATGAAAAGAAATTTTACTTTTTGTGATCTCATCTTTCAGAAGAGATTAATGGGGCTATTATTTTTATTCCTATTATGTAGTAATGCTTTTTCTCAGACTGTTTGTAGACCAGTGTCTCAAACAAACAGTCAAGCAGGTCTATTATGTGTAGGTTTAGATGTAAGTAATCCCACATTGGCCTATGACAACGATCCGGGCCTAACGACATTTGCAACGCTGCAAAATGCAGTCGGACTTCTCTGTTTGGTCGAAGAGACCATGACATTGAATCAGACGGTAAAAGCTGGCGATGAAATTGTACTTTATTTAGGAACAGGCAATGGTTTGCTTGATGTTGGACTATTGTCTAACGTATCAATTCAAACCAAACTTTCCGGAACAGATGTAGGTCCAAGAGTGGCGCTTAATAGCCCAGTTTTGAACCTAAGTCTGTTATCAGGCAATGCCATAGGAGAGGTCAGATACACTGTTCCGGGTGATGCCAATCAAGTGCAAATTCAAGTTGGAGGACTTTTAAGTCTTCTGGTTAATTTGAGAGTTTATGATGTTCGGTTGGATTTTGCCAAACCTACTGTAACGGGAGGTTTAAATCAAACGATTTGTTCGGGAACATCAACAACTCTGAATGCTGTGCCAGTAGCTGGTACTACTTTAGCATGGTACAGTTCTGCTTCTTCGACAACTGCACTAGCAACAGGAAATACTTTGGTTACTCCAACTTTGACTGCTAATACTACCTATTATATTGGTGTAGCGAGAGCAGGTGGATGCGAAGGTAATAACCGTGTGCCAGTTGTTGTGAATGTATCAAATCCTGTAGCTCCTGCAATAAGTTCTTCGGGAACTGCAGTTTGTTCTTCGGGAGCAACACAGCAAACTACATTATCATTAATTAACCCAATTCCAGGAACGACTTATAATTGGTATTCATCACCTACGAGTACTACAATATTAGCTTCTGGAAACTCGTATTCTCCAACAGTTCCTCTTGGAACAACTAGCTTTTATGTAGAAGCTGTTATTGGAAGTTGTATAAGTCCGACTCGTGCTCAAGTAGATGTAGTATCAGTTGCAGTTCCTGCGGCAGCTACAGCATTGACACAAAGTGTAACAATACAATCAGGTCAAAATGCGACTTTAAGCGCAACAACATCTGAAGCTGGGGTAACTTTAAATTGGTATGATGTTCCAACAGGAGGAACAGCAATTGCAACTAATACTTCAACTTTTACCACTCCGATTTTAACGGCTACAAAAACTTATTATGTAGAAACGCAGAGTGCAACTGGAGGTTGTGTTAGTGCATCGAGAACTGCTATAACTGTAAATGTTGTAAGTACTCCTGCAGGAGGTTGTTTATTGGCAAACAGTCAGCAGACTAGTTTGAATGGTCTTTGTTTATTGTGCAATAGTACAAATCCAGATAATTCTGTTGATGGAGATATTAATACTGCAGCGCGTTTAACCGTACCAGTTGGTTTAGTAAACGGATGGATTCAGCAAACATTACAATTTAACAATCCTGGAAAAGCGGGAGATGTTATTGATGTTGAATTGGAATTGCCAGGTGGAGTTCTTGATTTAAGTTTATTGAATTATATTAGTTTAGCAACTTATAACGGAGCGACTTTTAATAATGATCGAGTTTCGATAAATAATTTAGTAAGCGTTCAATTATTAGGAGGAAATCGTTTTAGAGCGAGTATCACTGCAGGTGCAAATTTTGACAGAGTGGAAGTTCGTTTAGGCGGTTTGGTTTCTGCCTTAACGAGTTTAGATATTTATCAAGCAAGTTATAGATATGGAGATCCAAATGTTACTGGAAATAAAATCATTTGTAGTGGACAAAATACTACACTAACTGCAGGCCTTGCTGTTGGAGAAACCGTTAATTGGTATTCTGCAGCCACTGGCGGCGCTTCATTGGCAAGTACTGCAGCTTTTACAACACCAAATTTGACTGCCAACACAAGTTATTGGGCAGAAATAACTCGAAATGGTTGTGTAAACAGTGTACGTTTTGAGGTTCCAATTACAGTTAATGATCCAGTAGTGGCAACTCTAACAGGAGGTTCTGCAAGTATTTGTGCAGGTCAAACAGCTACAATAACAGTACAGTCTCCAGTTGCAGGAACAACTTATAATTGGTATGATGCTGCGACTGCTGGAAATTTAGTATTCACAGGAACTTCTTTTACGACTCCAACCTTAAATGCTTCAACAAATTATTATGTTGAATCTGTAATTGGAAGTTGTTCAAGTCCAACACGTGCTCAAGCATCGATTACTGTTAATCCGTTGCCTGCAGCTCCAACTGTTGCTTCGTCAACGGTAATTATTCCTTCAGGACAAGTAGTTACTTTGCAAGTTTCAAATCCGGTGGCAGGTGTAGCTTATGATTGGTATGATGTGCCTACAGGAGGAACAGCATTAGTGACCGATAATCCGAGTTATACTCCAAGTCCGGCTTTAACAGCAGACAAAACTTATTATATTGAAGCAAGAAGTACTTCTAATTGTGTTAGTGCTACTAGAACAGCAATAAATGTTGTTGTAACGCCAGTAGCACCAATTACTTCTTGTTTGCAAGCAAATGGACAGGTAACTTCGCAAGGTGGCGGATTAACACTTTGCGCTACATGTTTTGCTACTACTCCTGGCGCTTCTGTTGATGGAAACAGCGCAACTGCTGCTAGATTGACAGTGCCAGTTGGTTTAGTTGGAGAATATATTCAACAAATGCTTACTTTTTCAACTTCAGGAAAAGCAGGTGACATTATTGATGTTGAATTAGGAATACCAGGCGGAATTGCCGATGTAAATGCTCTTTCTTACATTAGTTTAAGAAGTTATAATGGAGCAACACCAAATAGTGATCAGGTTAATATAGGATCATTAGTTAATGTTCAATTATTAGGTGGTGAGCTTTTAAAAGCAAGTTTTGTAACATCAGGAGATTTTACGGATGTAGAAGTACGTTTAGGAGGATTAGCAACCGTACTTTCTAGTTTAGATATTTATGGCGCTTCGTATAGATATAAAGAAGCAACAATTACAGGTGCATCTTCACCAATTTGTTCAGGAACTTCAACAACATTAACAGCATCAACGACTGCTGGTGATGTACTTAATTGGTATGATGTTGCTAGTGGAGGAACGGCTTTGGCGAGTGGTACAAATACTTTAAATACAGGAAACTTAACAGCTTCAAAAACATATTATATCGAAGCTGTTCGAGGCGGTACATGTATAAATAGTGTTCGTCAGCCTGTAACAGTGACAGTATTGCCTTTGTCAGTTGCGGCAGATATTACTATTGCAAGTCCAGTAGTGTCATCTTGCGCTGGAACAGCTGTTTTGTCTCCAACTTCAAGCTTAACAGCACCGCAATTTAAATATTATACTGATCAAGCAAAAACGCAAGAAATTATAACAGGTTCAACAGTTGTTGCACAACCTGGAATTACTTTCTCTAAAGATGCATCAACAGGAGCACTTACTATTAATGGATTTACTTCAGGAACATCTTATACTTATTATATTGCTGTTGGGAATACTGCGAGCTGTGATAATGAAGCAAATACATTACAACCAGTAGTAGTGAATTTCCCAGCAACTAGTACAACTTTAGCAGTGACATCACCACTAGTTGCGTGTGGAAGTGCTAATTTAAAAAATGCTATTACGGCACTTGATACTAGTGGAAATACAACATATACTTTCTTTGATCCTTCAGACGCAATTATGACGGATGAAGCAGCAATGAATATAACGATTAGTGGTGTTTACTCGGTTCAGGCTCAGGGAAGCGGAATTGATTGTCCATCTGCAAAACAAGCAGTAAGCGTGACGGTTAATCCGCTGCCAAGCTTGACTGTCGATCCAGCACAATCTGTAGCTCAAGGTACAAATGTAACTTTAAATGCTACTTCAAACGGAACATTAGCTTGGTATGATCCACAAGGAAATGCATTGGCAGGTCCACCGTTTATGACTGGAGCATTAAATGTTCCGGGAATTTATACTTACACAGTGGTAGCGACATTGGGTTCATGTTCAGTAACAGGAACACTTTCAATCAATGTAAAAGATCCAGACAATTGTCAATCGTTAATAGAAAGAGTTTATGCTACTGCACAAAGTTCAGGTTCAATCATTACAGGAGGTGTAGCAAATGGAGCAAATGCTGTTGATGGAAATCCGCAAACATTTTCAACTATTGTTACTGGAGTTGGGCTTTTAGGAATTGGCACAACTTGGCAAAATTTAACTTGGCCAGCAAATATCGTTAAAGGAACACCAGTAACTATTAAATTAGGTTCTGAGTATAGTGGATTAGGTGTAGCGCAAGGAGTTTCAGTAATTGGAACTAAAGCCGGTGTTGATATTGGTACATTACAGCCAGTTTCAGGAGCATTATTGAATTTACTTCCGGGCGATAATGCATACGAATTTACTTTTGTTCCTTCTAATGCAGCAGGACCACAAGATTATGATGGAATACGAATTGTTTCAGGTTCTCTTGTAAGTATTGCTCAAAATACTAAAGTATACGAAGCTTATTATAATAAATCAGTTACTACAGTTGCCTGCACACCAGGAGATATTCAAGATATTTTTTATGGAACAACTGATTTAGGACTTCCAGTAGGGGCATTAACTGCAACTGTGGGAGTTAGCGATGCTTGGAATATAGCTGATAATGATGTTACAACTTTTGCAACGATGTATAGTGGCGTTGGCGCCCTTGCTGCTGCGGATATGACGGTTCAATTCAAAACGCCATCTGTAGTAAGCGATACTTTGAGAATTGTGATTTCAAAACCGGGTACAATTTTGAATGTTAATTTATTGACAGGCTTTAGCATTCAACGTTATTTAGGAAACGTTGCAGTAGGAGCACCAATTCAAAATAATAGTACATTATTAAGTCTAAAATTATTATCTGCAAATACAATGGCAATGGTGTTGGTTTCTTCACCAACAGAATCGTATGACAGAGTTAGAATCCGTTTTGGCGGTGTTGCAGGGGTTTTAGAATTCTTACGAGTTCATACTGTTGAGCGTGTTGCAAATACTTCGGTTATAGGAGGCGGACCAACTAATAAGGTAACAGTCTGTCCAGGAGGTACTGTAACGCTTCAAATACCGGAAGAAGCTTGTTCTACTTATGTTTGGTATGATTCACCTACAGGTGGTTCAATCGTAGCCAGCGGTATTTCATATACGGTTCCAGCTACCTTAGCTGCAGGAACATACAAATATTACATTCAGCCAGTTCGTTATGGATGTGAAGCTATGACAAGAGGCGAAGTTACTGTTGAGGTTAGAGCTACAAGTCCAGAGAATATTTTAACAGATATTACTTTGAACGGAGGCACAACAACTTCAATATGTTCTCCATCAGGAACAGTAACTTTGGTTACAAGTTTGGTTGGGACATTTACAAATCCAGTATATCACTGGTACAGCTTTGATGGAACTACAAGCCAACCAGTTGCTGGTGCAACAGGACCATCATTAACTGTGAATGGTTTAGTGCCAGGAACATACACTTATTTTGTTGGTGTAAGTTCAGATGAATATTGTGAGACTGCTGAAGCAGATAGAAAACAAATAACATTTACTATTTTGCCTCCATCAGTAGCAACAGATATCGAGGTTGACGATTTAACCGTATGTAATGGAGTTGCAGCATCATTGACACCAACTGCGCCAACATTGACAAATCCTGTTTTCACTTGGTATGCTGACAACAATAAAACGCCACTTGTAGACAATACGCCTGCAGGAGTAACTTATTCAGTAAGCACGACAGGAGTTTTAACAGTTACTGGCTTAACGCGTGCTGTGAGCCCAATAACTTATTATGTTGCAGTTTCAAGCGATGGAACTTGTGAAAACTTAGCAGGAACATTGCAAGATGCTGTAATTATTATTAGTGATCCAAATACACCAACTACAAACAATTCGACTCAGAATTTCTGTTTGATCAATAATCCAACGGTTGCTAGTATTCAAGTTAACGAATCTAATGTAGTTTGGTACAACAGCAATACATCTACAACGCCTTTGTTGTCTACTGATGCTTTAGTGAGTGGGACTTATTATGCTACAGCAAAAGACCCAATTACAAATTGCGAAAGTAGTATTCGTTTGGCTGTTGTTATCAACGTAAACGATCCAGGAACACCAACATTGGTAAATGCAGGAACGCAAAACTTCTGTTTGGTAAATGCGCCGACTTTCGCAAGCGTTCAGTTCAATGAAACAAACATCGTTTGGTATGATGCCTTGACAGGAGGAAACTTGATTCCATCAACTCAGGCATTGGCGAGCGGCACATATTATGCTGCAATCAGCGATCCAGCAACAGGCTGTGAAAGTGCAACAAGATTGAGCGTGACAATAAATGTAAACGATCCAGGAACACCGACATTGGTAAATGCAGGAACACAAAACTTCTGCTTGATTAATGCACCGACTTTCGCAAGCGTTCAGTTCAACGAAGCAAACATTGTTTGGTACGATGCCTTGACAGGAGGAAATCTTATTCCGTCAACTCAGGCATTGGCGAGCGGCACATATTATGCTGCAATCAGCGATCCAGCAACAGGCTGCGAGAGCGCGACAAGATTGAGCGTGACAATCAGCGTAAACGATCCGGGAACACCGACATTGGTAAATGCAGGAACTCAGAATTTCTGTCTGATCAATGCGCCGACTTTCGCAAGCGTTCAGTTCAATGAAACAAACATCGTTTGGTATGATGCTGTAACTGGAGGAAACTTGATTCCATCAACTCAGGCATTGGCAAGCGGCACATATTACGCTGCAATCAGCGATCCAGCAACAGGATGCGAGAGCGCGACAAGATTGAGCGTGACAATCAGCGTAAACGATCCTGGAACACCAACATTGGTAAATGCAGGAACGCAAAACTTCTGTTTGGTGAATGCGCCGACTTTTGCAAGCGTTCAGTTCAACGAAGCAAACATCGTTTGGTATGATGCCATGACAGGAGGAAACTTGATTCCATCAACTCAGGCATTGGCAAGCGGCACATATTACGCTGCAATCAGCGATCCAGCAACAGGATGCGAGAGCGCTACAAGATTGAGTGTTACAATAAGCGTAAACGATCCGGGAACTCCGACATTGGTAAATGCAGGAACTCAGAATTTCTGTCTGATCAATGCGCCGACATTTGCAAGCGTTCAGTTCAATGAAACAAACATCGTTTGGTATGATGCTGTAACTGGAGGAAACTTGATTCCAGCAACTCAGGCATTGGCAAGCGGCACATATTACGCTGCAATCAGCGATCCAGCAACAGGATGCGAGAGCGCAACAAGATTGAGCGTGACAATCAGCGTAAACGATCCTGGAACACCAACATTGGTAAATGCAGGAACTCAGAATTTCTGTCTGATCAATGCGCCGACATTTG